>Ga0207864_1000473_pt1 | contig 55880 bp, 45 predicted proteins | sample HigsolmetaAR202D_FD_184834 | JGI IMG/M metagenome (GOLD analysis project Ga0207864, IMG submission 184834) | Ionic liquid and high solid enriched microbial communities from the Joint BioEnergy Institute, USA - AR20-2-D (SPAdes) (version 2) ...
CAGTCGGCGCGCCCCCGAGGCCAGCCACGACACGTAGCGCGGCCAGGGCCGGGGCGCGCCGGGCAGCCGCAGCGCGGCGAGCCGACGCTTCTTGAAGTAGCGGCGGGTGCCGTCGTCGAGGCGGTGCGCCAAGTAGGCGGCGGCCTGGTCGCGCAGGTGCGGGTAGGCGCTGTTCTGCATGCAGTAGGCCACCGCGACCAGCAGCGGCAGCAGCTCCTCCCCGGTGCGGTCGGCGGGGATGCGCGGCGGGCGGATCGTGCCGTCCTCGGCCAGTCCCGGCAGGGTGGCGTCGGCCAGCGTGACGGGGATCCGGTTGCTGTTCTGGTAGGGGGTGATCCGCTCCAGCAGCAGCTCGGTGCCCACGGTGGCGACCGGGATGCCGTAGTAGCGCGACGCCGTGCTGAGCCCGGTGGAGAACGCCCCCACCACCAGGGAGGGGTGCAGCGCCTCGTACCAGACCTCCACGGGCACCGGGTCGTCGAGCTCCACCAGCCGCACGCCCAGCCGTTCGGCGGCGGCGCGCAGCGCACCGCAGGTGCGCGCGGTGGTCGACGGGTGCGGTTTGAACAGCACCGTGCGCTCGCCCCGGGCGGCCACGCCGCGCAGCATCCGCGCGTGCAGCTCGTCCTCCTCGGCCGCGGTGAGGATGCCGAGCGCCGCGAGGTACTGGCCGATGACCATCGGCGCCCCGGCCAGGTCGGCCCGGTCGGCTGCCCCGTCGACGGCCTTGGCGGCCTCGGCGACCACCGAGCGGAACGCCTCGGGGTCGATCACGGCCCGCGGGACGTCGTACTCGCTGAGCAGCAGGGGCTCCAGGCCGGGCACCAGGTCGAGGTAGAGGACCCGGTCGATCCGGGTGGCGATGTCGCGGGGCGGGGACTCCCGGGTGGGGCCGTAGCTCATCAGCCCGTCGGAGTAGACGGTGACCGTCGCGTCGTCGAAGATCTCGGCGAACGCCCGCGCCGGGGGGACCTGGATGGACTCGACCACCAGGTGCAGCGGTCCGTCCCCCAGGTTCCAGTAGTGCCGCAGCAGCCGGTTGAGCAGCGGCCACTCCTGTTCGCGCGGCTGCCACGTGGAGGGGTGGAACGGCCACAGCAGCTCGTTCCAGGAGACCACCTCGTCGAACCGGGAGCGCAGCGCCTCGAAGCCGGGGGCCGCGTCCAGCGGGGACACCACCTCGGGTGCGAGCGCGTTGTTGGACACCAGGAGCATCCGCCGCTGTCCGCCCGGGCCGAACCGGCCCGAGTCGATCGCGGCGGCCAGCGACATCGCACCGAAGAAGGTGCTGGCGACGAAGAGCTGCGCCACCTCAGACCACCACCGTTTCCAGGTCGGCCAGTTCCGCCAGGAGCTGTTCGCGTTCGGCCCCGAGCGCGGGCAGCACCCGGGCCAGCAGGCCGCGCGGCAGGGCGGTCAGGGTGTCCGCGGCGCGGGCCCGCAGCGCCCGGCGGACCGGAGGGGCCAGCCGCTCGGCCCGGTCGAGGTGGAAGGCGATCAGCGCGCAGTAGGTGCGGACGAGCTTGGGCAGGTAGCGCTCCCCGTCCGGCAGGGCCGCCAGCTCCGCGCGGATGCGGTCGTGGGCGTCGAAGAACTGGAGCTGCCGTTCGTCGCCGACCTGGGTCAGCGACTGGGCGACCTCGCGCCGGTAGAAGACGCCGACGAGCGGCACGGCCGCGTAGGTGTCGGCGTGCAGGTGCAGCCGCCAGGTCCACAGCCGGTCCTCGGCGGTGTGCAGGTCCTCGTCGAAGGAGAGCAGCCCTCGGTCGTACAGGCGCCGGTCGTAGACGCCGGACCACACGGTGGGGTAGTCGACCATCGTGGTCGCGTTCTCGGGCAGGATGCCCGAGCGCGCGGGAAGCGCGACCCCGCGCCGCCCCTCGGGCACGCGCACCCTGCTCCGCGCCTTTCCGGCGGCCTTGACGTGGTCGGTCTTGATGAAGTCGACGCCGAGTCCGGCGATCGCCTCGACCGCGGCGGGCAGGTAGCCGGGCGCCAGCCAGTCGTCGCCGTCGAGGAAGGTGAGGTAGCGGCCCCTCGCCGCGGCCAGGCCCCGGTTGCGCGCCGCGGACGGCCCGGCGGGCCGCTCGGAGCGGATCAGGGTCAGCCCGGGCAGCCCGGATCTCTCGACGATCTCGGGGGTGGCGTCGCAGGAGCCGTCGTCGACGACGACGAACTCGACGTCGGGGCGCGCGTTGCGCCGCAGGCTCTCCAGGGTGTCCGCGACGAACGGCTCGACGTCGCGGACCGGAACGACGACCGACAGCGTGGTCACTGAAGGACTCCATGGGAGGGATGCGCGGGGACGGGGGCCGGGAGGACACCGGTCCTCCCGGCCCCGCCCGGGCCGGTTGCGGAATCAGGTGGTCGTGCGGCGCAGGCGCCTGCGCGGCTCCTCCTCGCCGGGGAAGACGCGCTTGACCCCGTCGCCGAGGGCCTTCTCGATCACCCGGATGTCGCGGACCAGGTGCTGGAGCCCGGCGGGCTCCAGGGAGGCCGCGTGGTCGGAGCCCCACATGGTGCGGTCCAGGGTGATGTGGCGTTCGACCGCCACCGCGCCCAGGGTGACCGCGGCCAGGGAGATCTGTAGGCCGCGCTCGTGGCCGGAGTAGCCCACCGGCACCCCGTAGCGTTCCCGCAGCGTGGTGATGGTGCGCAGGTTCGCCTCCTCCTCCGGCATCGGGTAGGTGGAGGTGGAGTGCATGATGACGAGCTTCCTGCGGTCGAGCAGGTCCACCGCGGCGTCGATCTCCTCGAGGGTGGACATGCCCGTCGACAGGATGATCGGCTTGCCGGTCGCGGCGAGCGCGCGCAGCAGCTCGTGGTCGGTGACGGAGGCGGACGCGACCTTGTGCGCCACGACGTCGAAGGACTCCAGGAACTCCACGGACGGCACGTCCCAGGGAGAGGCGAACCACTGTAGGCCGTACGCGTCGCAGAGCTTGGCGATCTCGGCGTACTCGTCCCGGCCGAACTCCACCCGGCGCTTGTACTCCAGGTAGGTCATCTCCCCCCAGGGCGTCTGCCGGATCTTGCCCTGCTGTTCTTCGGGGACGCAGATCTCGGGGGTCCGCTTCTGGAACTTGACCGCGTGGCATCCGGCTTCCGCCGCGACCTCGATCAGTCGGCGCGCGATGTCCACGTCGCCGTTGTGGTTGATGCCGATCTCGCCGATGACGTAGGTCGGCTGGCCGGGGCCGACCAGAAGGTCACCGATCGCCACGGGAACCGGAGCAGACACGCTGAGGTCGGTCGTTGCGTTCTGGGTCATGGCGCTACCTATCCTTTGCGTGCCGCGAGGACACGTTCGCACACCTCGCGGACCGCCCCGGAGCCTCCGGGACGGGTCAGAACCAGCCGGGCCGCGGCCAGGACCTCCGGGTGGGAGTCCGGGACCGCGATCGGCCACCCGACCTCGGCCAGACAGCCGAGGTCGTTGACGTCGTTTCCGACGTAGGCGACGCGGGCCGGGTCAAGACCCTCGTCGTCCATCCACTGGCGCAGGGCTGCGCGCTTGTCGCGCAGGCCCTGCGTCACAGGGACACCCAGTTTCTGCGCGCGTGCCCGGACCACCGGGTTGGTCTCGGTGGAGAGGACGCACACCCGGACTCCCGCCTCCAGCAGCAGGCGCACGCCCATGCCGTCGCCGCGGGTCACCGCCACCGTCTCGCGTCCGTCCTGGTCCACGTAGACGCGGTCGTCGGTGTGCACCCCGTCGAAGTCGGTGACCACGGCGTCGACGTCCAGCGGCTCCTCCCGGTCCACGGCCCGGGCCACCGCGCGGGCCAGGTCCAGCTCCTCCTCGGAGTCGACCTCGACCGCGTGGGACGGGTCGACCGGCTGCACCGCGATGCGGCCGAAGAAGCGGTGCCGGTGCTCCCGGAACCCGTCGGCCCGCATCACGTAGAAGGCCCCGGTCTCGCGGTGGTGCGGTTCGCGGTCCTGCCGCCGCGGCCGGCGGGTGTGGTCGTGGTTGACGCCCCGCAGCCCCTCGGGGGTGGCGCGCCAGAGGAACTCGTAGGTCTCGACGGCGGAGAACACCGAGTCGGCGAGGTCGTCGCGGACCTGCCGCACCGCGTCGTCGAGGTCGGCCGGGTCGATGAACGGGCTGGTGCACTGGACGAACACGAGGATCCGGGGGTCGGCGCCGTGTTCGGCGAGCCGGTCGAGGGCGTGCAGCAGCACCGCCTCCGAGGACACGATGTCGCCGCCCAGTTCGGCGGGCCGGTCCAGCACGAGCGCCCCGGCGTCCCGGGCGGCCCGGGCGATGCCGTCGTGGTCGGTGGAGACCACCACCGTGTCGACGAGCTGCGCCCGGCGGCAGGCGTCCACCGCCCGCACCACCAGGGGGCGGCCGCCCACGCGGGCGAGGTTCTTGAGGGGCACTCCCTTGGACCCCCCTCGTGCGGGGATGACGGCGACAACGCTCACGGGCCGGACTCCAGGGTCGGGAGAAGAGAAAAGGAAGAGAGAGAGAAGTCCCCTGCTGTGGTCGCGGAGACCGCAGGGGCCACCGACAGTAGTGGGAGTGCCCAACAGGGCGGTGAACACCAACCCCGCAAACAGTGAATACGACCTTTTAATCCGGCATAGTCGGGCTTACTCCCCTTCTTCCCCCCAAAAAAGGGCGAAGAGCAGGGCTGGACGCCGCCGTCCCCGCCGCCGGAGCGCAATCGGGGCGCTCCCCCGCGGTCCACCCCGGGGACCCACGAGCAGCGTACGGTTGCGCAGTGCTATCAGTCGGTAGGGAAATCGCCAACCCGCGGCGTGTCGGCGTGCGCTTCCCGCGCACGGCCGTCTCGGCCTGCTCCCGGTCCCCCGGACCGGGCCTGCGGCCGCGCCCCGGGGCCCGGGCGGGGTCGCCCGACGTCAGCGGCCGACCCGCGCGGACGCGCTCCGCCCGACCGCTCCGCGGTCGGCCGCGCCGCCCCGGCACGCCGCCGACCGGGGAACCCGTTACCCCTCGGAAACACTTTTGGGCCGCCGGAAAATGCGACTCCCCTCACATTTCCTCCGCCGAAGTGCGGCCTTGAAGAGCCGCCGAGAAGGAATCCCTCCTCATCAACCAAACGAAAGCCAGCCAGTAGCACAACGGACAAACCTCTTGAAAGGGGATTAATGCCGTTGACTACGCAAGTCGCCACACTTACTATCCAGTAGGTGGCCAGAAATACCGCTGTACGTCGTACTCCCTCTCCCCCCTCGTCGAACTGGGCAATTTCCTGAAAGCTCGCCGCGCCGAAATCACCCCTGCCCAGGTGGGGCTCCCCACGTCCAGAAACCGGCGTACCCCCGGACTTCGCCGGGAGGAAGTCGCCCTTCTCGCCGGCGTGGGCGTCTCCTGGTACACCTGGATCGAACAGGGGAGGGCCACCAACGTCTCCGGAGAAGTGCTGGACGCCATCGCCCGCGCCCTCCGGCTCGACCAGACCCAGCGGCTCTACCTACGCCGCCTCGCCGGAGTCGGCGCGGACCCCGAACCGTCGGAGGTGCGCCCGGACCCCAGGGCGTTCCAACCGTTCGTCGACAACTGGCTGCCGAACCCGGCCTACGTGGCCGACCGCTACTGGAACCTGGTGGCCGTCAACGAAGCGGTGCGCAACCTGATGGGCCTGGACGCCCCGCAGAACATCCTCGAGGAGTTCTTCACCAACGAACAGACCCGCAAGCGGTACCCCCTGTGGAAGGACGACGCGCCCATCCTCGTGGCGCGGTTCCGCTCCCAGGCCGCCCGCTACAGCGGAGACCCGGGATTCACCGCCCTGATCTCCCGCCTGCGCCGGGACAGTCCGGAATTCGCGGAACTGTGGAACCGCCACGAGGTCCTGGAGGACTCCTGCGGCACCGAGATCCTGCACCATCCGGCGTTCGGCAACCTCTCCTTCACCCGGACCACGCTGGACTTCACCTCCCGGATCGCCCTGCGTCTCACCGTCTTCGTCCCCGTCTCCGGAACCGGCACGGAAGAAGCCCTCGAACCGCTCAAGTGCTTCCCCCGCGAAAGGCACACCATTTCCTTTAGAGTGGGAGGGCAGCGCCACCGGCCCATCTCCTCCAGAGTCGAAGACGAGGAAAGGCTTCCTTCGCATGCCTGCGCAACCGGTGAGCCGCTTCAACCGCATCTCCCCCACCCGCACCTTCCGCTTGGGCGAACACCGTCTCACGTACCTTCCTGACGGATTCGTCCAGCTCAACCCCTCGGCCTGGTTTCCCGACTCCACCCCCGAGGACTGGCAGGAACGCCCGGAACACCTCGACGCCGAAGGATTCCTGGCCGGGTCGATCGGAGCCCTGCTCGTCGAGTACCGCGACCAGGCCCTGCTGATCGACACCGGCTACGGACCGCACCGCGTCCCCGCCGCCCTCACCCACCCCGCCCTCGGCGTCCTACAGGGCGGGCAGCTCCTCGACAGCCTGGCCGAGCAGGGGCACGCTCCCGGGGCGGTGAGCGCCGTCGCCTTCACCCACCTCCACGACGACCACGTCGGCTGGGCCGCGGCGCTCACCCCCGACGGCTCGCCCGTGTTCGCGGGCACCCCGTTCCTCGTCTCCGGCGTCGAGTGGCCGTACGGCGGGCCGCTCCGTCTCCCCCGGGCCGAGCTGCGCCCGGTGTCCGACGGAGACGAGATCTTCCCCGGCGTCACCGTGTGGGCCACCCCCGGCCACTCGCCCGGGCACACCTCGTACGTCATCTCGTCGGGCGGCCAGCGGCTCGTCGCGTTCGGGGACGTCATGCACTCCCCGGTCCAGGTGGGCCGCCCCGACTGGAGGGTCTCCCTCGACCACTCCCCGGAGGCCGCCGTCCGCACCCGGGCGAGAGTGCTCAAGGAGCTGTCCCAGCCGGACACCTTCGGATTCGGCGGACACTTCGCCGACGTCGTGTTCGGCAGAGTCGTCGCCGACCGCTCTGGACACCGGTGGGTCCCGGTCGCCTGACCGCCGCCCGGCGGCGCCCGGGAGGCCGCGGTCCCGGGGCGCCGGCCCGCCCCGGGACCGCACCCCCGCGCCGCCCTGCGCACAGTCCCGCCGACGGGTCCCCGGCGGACGTCGGCCACCGTCCGCCGGGGACGCCCCGAAACACCCGACGCCCGCGCACCGGAGCCCGCCATTTCTCCGGGTAAAACCCCGGAATTCATCGCCGACGATCCTGTTGGCGACAACAACATGACGAACAAACACTGGCTGGTCGTGCCGTTCCCGCCAATTCTTGGGGACATGTCCACTTCTACAGCGCCCGACACGGGTACCCCACGCATGACCGGTAAGCAGAAGGCCACTCTCGTGGTCCTTCTCGGCGCACAATTCATGTTCGCCATCGACTTCTCCATCCTGACCGTCGCACTGCCGAAGATCGGCGACGACCTCGGTTTCAGCATCGACAACCTGCAATGGGTCGTCACCTCGTTCGCTCTCATGGCAGCGGGCTTCATGCTGCTCTTCGGCCGGATCGGTGACACTTTCGGACGCAAGAAGCTGTTCCTTTTCGGAATGGCTCTGCTCACCGTTTCCTCCGCGGTCGGCGGTTTCGCGGAATCCCCCGAAGTCATGCTCGTCGCCCGTGCCGCCCAAGGACTCGCCACGGCGATCGTCACGCCCTCCGGCCTCGCCCTGATCACCACGTCCTTCGAGGAAGGACCGCTGCGCAACAAGGCTCTGGGACTCAACGGAGCCCTCCTGTCGCTCGGCTTCGCCTCCGGGGCCGTCCTCGGCGGCGTCCTGACCGACCTGCTGTCCTGGCGGTGGGACTTCTTCATCAACGTCCCGATCGGCGCGCTCCTGTTCCTCGGCGGCATCGCCTTCATCCGGGAGTCCCGGTCGGACATCCGCCCCAAGCTGGACGTCCCGGGCGCCGTCACCGTCACCCTCGGCCTGCTGGCCTTCACCTTCGGCGTCACCGGAGGCGAACGCGACGGCTGGGCCGCCCCTCAGACGTGGGGAGCGCTGCTCTTCGCCGCCGTCATGTTCGTCGCCTTCTACATCATCGAGCTGAAGACCCCCGAGCCGCTGGCCCCCGTGCGCATCCTGCACGCCAACACCGTCAAGTGGGGGAACCTCGGCGGCCTGACGACCTTCTCCATGGAATCGGCGCTGTCGTTCCTCCTCACCCTCTACATGCAGCAGGTCCTCGGCCTGACCCCCTTCCAGACCGGCCTGATGTTCGGCTTCCTCGGCCTGGGCGCCTTCCTCGGCGGGACGGTCGCCCCCAAGATCATCGGCCGCACCGGCGCCAAGGGCGCCCTGGTCCTGGGCCTCCTCATCCAGGCCGTGATGACCGGCGTGCTGTTCTGGCTCGGCGACGCCATGGCCGTGAGCATCGTCGCCATCCTCGCCACCACCTTCATCGGCGGCTTCGGCCACGTCCTGGCGATCGTCGCCTACACCGTGACCGCGACCTCCGGCGTCGCCGACCACGAGCAGGGACTCGTCACCGGACTGGCGACCATGACCCAGCAGATCGGCTTCACCATCGGCATCCCGATCATGTCCGCGGTCGCGGCCACCCAGTACGGGCCGCTCACCGAAGGCGTCGCCTCCGTGGCCGGCGTACTGAAGGGCACCACCTTCGGCATGCTCGTCGACGGCCTCGTCGTCCTCGCGGTCGCCCTGCTGATCCTGGTCTTCCTGCGCACCGTCGGCGGCGCGACGACCTCCGCCGCCCAGCAGCCGGAGAAGCAGCCCGCCGTCAACTGACCCTCCCCGGGGGACCGGGCCGTCACCGCCCCGGCGGGCCCGGTCCCCACCCCCGTCACCCCGCGGCGAGCAAGGTTGAGGAGAAGCGACCATGACCGTTCCCGTCCAGCAGGAGCTGCACTACAACGACGTCCAGGACTTCCTCGGCCCCGGCAGGCACCGCTTCTTCGGCGAGGGCTACAAGCGCGCCGACCACCGCTTGGACGGCCTGACCGCCGGCACCGACGCCGACGGCCCGTGGGTCCGCGGAACCGCCGCGGTCACCTACCCGCAGGACTGGTCCCGCAAGGGCACGACCGACCAGTTGCCCCACCTGTCCACCATCGACGTGCTCCTGCTCGGCGTCCAGTTGTCCGAGCTCGTCCTCACCCGGCACGTCGGCTTCGACGCCGAGCAGCGCCGCACCTTCTGGGTGCGCCGGGCGAGGATCCGGGCCGGCTCCTCCCCGGTCGAAGAGCAGCTCGCGGGTTTCCCGGTCTCCGCCCGGCTCGTCGGGCAGGGCGCGTCGCCCAGCGGTCCCGACCGTGCGACGGCGACCGTGGACTGCACCGTCGGCACCCTACGGATCCGGACCGAGATCGACTGTCCGGCCGTCCCCGGCACAGCCGCCGCCACCTCCCTGGACGACGTCCTCCGCCCCTCCGGAAGCCGCCCGTTCGGCGACGCCTACCGATCCCGCAGGCAGCACGTCGAGCACGTGGTCGTCGGCGCGGACCGCACCAGGGCCACCGCGCAACTGCGGGTGGACACCTGGGGGGAGGCGGCCGCACCGGGAGACGGCACCGAAGAGGCGTTCCAGCCCTCGGTCGGCCTGATCGACGTGTTCGTCACCGCCCTCCAACTGGGCCAGATCATGCTCTACGAGCTCGACGGGATCGCCCGCGCCGACTCCAACACCCTCTGGATGCGCCGCACCCGGTTCGAGGCGGCCCGCCCCCAGCGGCCGGTCCACGAACCGATCCCGGTCACGGCCTCCCTCGTCGAGCCCGCCCTGCTGCGGACCGGCGACGGGGAGACCTGGCGCAGCGCCGACATCTCCGCGGTCGCGGCAGGAATCCGCATGACCTGCTCCGTGGCCCACCGGCTCCCCTGAGCTTCCTTCTCCTTCTCCCCGCCCCCTCCCCTTTCCCCACCATCACCACGAAGGAGACGCCGTGAAACTCGCCATCGCCGGAACCTATTCGGTGGGCAAGACCCTCACCACCATGGCCGTGTCCCACCTGACCGGCCTCCCCCGGTCCGCCGCGAAGACCATGCGGGAACTCCTGCCGATCTCCGTCCCCGGCAAGACCCTCGAGGAGTGCACCGCCCCCGAGGTGATCATGCTGATCATGCGGCGCAACCAGGAGCGGGCCGTCAACGAGTCCCACCTCCCCGACGGGTTCGTCTCCGACGGCTCCTCGCTGCACGAATGGGCCTACGGGACCGTCCGCGTCCTGGTCGGCATCAACCCAAACGACTCGGTGGACCTGGAATCGGTCGAGCTCACCGACGAGCTCCGCTTCTACAGCCAGGTCCTGGAACAGATGGGCATCCCCGCCAAGCAGCACGCGAAAGCCACCTACGACTCGTTCGTCCACCTGCCGATCGAGTTCCCGCTCGTCCCCGACGGCCACCGGCCCGTCAACGAGCGGTTCCGGGCGCTGGCCGACGAGCTGATGCTCAAGACCCTCAACGAACTGGAGATCCCGTACCACACGGTCGGCGGGACGGTGCACGAACGCCTGCAAAAGATCCTCGACATCTACGGCTTCACCCCCCGCATGAGCATCGAAGAGGCGATCGCCCGGGCCGAGGCGGAGTACGCGCTGATCGACACCACCGGCGAGCTCGAACGCGCCTCCGCCTGACACCCCTCCCAAGCTGGGGCGTGGCGGACGGTTCGGCGCTGTCTGTCCGCCACGCCCCTCATCCCCCGCCCCACCCCACCCATCCCTGTCCAGTCCCGCGCACTCTCCAGAAAAGGAACTCGACATATCGGAGAAGACCATGACCACCTCAGCCGTGCTGGCGGGCCTCGGCTCCTACCTCCCCCCACGTCGGGTGTCCAACGAGGAACTCTCCGAACGGTTCGACACCTCCGACGCCTGGATCCACTCCAGGACCGGCATCCGTCAGCGGCGGTGGGCCGACGTCGGCGTCTCCACCGGTGACCTCGCCTACGAGGCGGGGCATCGAGCACTCAAGTCCGCCGGTCTCGGTCTCGGTGCTTCCGTCGACGCGGTCATCCTCGCCACCACCACCCCCGACCACCCCTGTCCCGCAACCGCCCCCGACGTCGCACACCGGCTGAAGCTGAACTCCGCCGCGGCGTTCGACGTCTCCGCCGTCTGCTCGGGCTTCGTCTACGGGCTGACGATCGCGGCCAGCATGATCGAGTCCGGGCACGCCGAACGTGTCCTCCTCATCGGCGCGGAGACGTACTCCACGATCCTGAACCCCGAGGACCGGACCACTTCGGTGATCTTCGGCGACGGATCGGGCGCGGTGCTCCTCCGCAGCGGAACACCGGACGAACCCGGCGCACTGCTCGGTTTCGACCTCGGCTCCGACGGCTCCCAGAAGGAACTCATCTGCATTCCCGCCGGCGGCTCCCGGCAGCGCTCCACGCACCTTCCCCCCGCCCCGCAGGACACGTACTTCACCATGCAGGGCAAGAAGGTGTTCGCCACCGCGGTCCGGCGGATGGAGGAGTCCTCGACCGCCCTGCTGAACCGGGTGGGCTGGAGCATCGACTCCGTCGACCACCTCGTCGGCCACCAGGCGAACCTGCGGATCCTGTACAGCCTCGCCGAACAGGTCCGCATCGCCAGGGACCGCGTGGTGACCAACATCGAGCAGGTCGGCAACACCTCCGCCGCCTCCATCCCCCTGGCCCTGGCGCACGCCGCGGAGCAGGGGCGGTTCAAGGTCAGCGACCGGCTGCTCATGACCGCGTTCGGCGGCGGCCTCACCTGGGGCTCCGCCGTGATGACCTGGCCCGACGTCTCCCCCTCCTGACCTTCCCGTCCACCGACGACACAGTTGGGATCGCGCTCATGAACCAGATCGAAACACTCTCCGCCGAAATCCTCCCCCTCGTCGCCGAGAAGTGCGAGGTCCCCGACGAGGTCGCCCTCGACACCGCCTTCGACTCCCTGGATCTCGACTCGCTGGCCCTCGTCGAACTGAGCGTGCAGTTGACGAAGAAGTTCGGCGTCGAGGTCACCGACGACGAACTGTTCACCGCAGGCTCCGTCGCCCGGGTCGCCGAACTGCTGGCCACCAAGGGCGCCCACTCCTGACCCACGGACGGGGCGGCGTCGGGGGGCGCCGCCCCGCTCCCCGGACACCACCATGACAGGTACGGCGATCGCAGCGTTCTTCGACGTCGACGGCACCCTCACCACCGTCACCAGCATCTTCCGCTTCCTCGAATACCGCATGGCCGCCGAGGGCCGCCCTCCGGAGGCGTACCGCCGGGAGCGGCAGCGCCTGCGCGCCATGACCGCCGCAGGGGTTCCCCGCCTCGAGACCAACCGCGCCTACTTCGCGAACTACCGGGGCAGCAGCGTCTCCGCGATCGCCGCGTTGGCCGAGAGGTGGTTCCGGACCGAGCTGGAGCTCGGCGGCTTCTTCAACGAGCACGTCCTCGCCGCGCTCCGCGAGCACCGCGCAGCAGGCCACCTGGTCGTGCTGGTGTCCGGCTCCTTCCGCGCCTGCCTCGACCCGATCGCACGGCACGTCGGCGCGGACGTGGTGCTGTGCTCGGAGCCGGAGACCGAGTCCGGCAGGTACACCGGGCGGATCCACCGGCCGATGATCGGCGAGGCGAAATCCGCGGCGGTCCGCGAACTGGCCCGGCGGCGCCGCATCCACCTGCCGTCCTCCGCCGGGTACGGCGACCACGCCTCCGACCTGCCGCTGCTGCACGCGGTGGGCCGGGCCACCGTGGTCGGCGACGACCCGGCGATGCGGGAGCTCGCCGTCCGCAACGGCTGGCGCCTGCTGCCCGGGGCCGCCTCCCCCCGCCCGCTTCCCCTTCCGTCCACGACCGAGGGAGTCCAGACGTGAAACTGGCCGTCGTAGGAGCCTACGGAGCTGGAAAGACCACCCTGATCAGGGAGTTCACCAAGTCGGGCTGCCTGCCCGCCGTGCACGGCTCCCCGATGCGCGACCCCGCCGGCAGCCGCCCCAAGGCGTTGGAGGAGGTGACCCCCGCCGAGCTCGTGCAACTGGTCGTGCGACGCTACACCGAACGCTCGGTCGAGGAGGCGCTGCACCCCTCCGGGTTCGTCTCCGACGGCTCTCTCCTGCACGAGTGGGTGTACGCCTCGGTCCGGCTGTCGGTCGGCCTGCACCCGGTCCCGGGAACCGCCCTCACGCCTCCGGCCCCCGATCTCCTCCCGTACGCGGAGGTCGTCGAGGCGCTCGGCCAGGAGGTGAAGCAGCGGGCCTTCGCCACGTACGACGCCTTCGTCCACCTCCCCGTGGAGTTCCCCCTCAACGACGCGGTGAAGCCGATCAGCGAGCACTTCCGCGTCCTGTCGGACCAACTGCTCCTCGACGAGCTCAAGGCCGCGGGGGTGACCGTGTTCACGCTCACCGGTTCGGTGGCGGAACGGGTCGCGGCCCTCTCCGAGCTGGCCGGCGGCTGACCCGGCCCGTCCGTGGCGGTCACCGGGTACGGCGACGGGAAGGACTCGGCCGCCCGGGCCCGGCGTTGTTCGGCGACCGTGAAGACCAGCGTTCCGCTGCGGTCAGAACTGTCGTCAAAAAGGCCCCCGCCGTTTCCGGCGGGGGCCTTGATCTGGTGGGCGTACCTGGACTTGAACCAGGGGCCTCATCCTTATCAGGGATGCGCTCTAACCGACTGAGCTATACGCCCTTGCTCGCGAAGAACTCTACCGCATCCGGAGGGGTGGGGCGAACCGGATTCCCCTGGCGGGTGAGAGCTGGAGGGCGCCGGAGCGCCCTGCTGACTCCGACAGTTTACCTGGTTCGGAGCGGTCCTCGGACCCGCGCCGGAGCGCGGGTCCGAGGAGGGGTCACTCGGTCTCGCTGAGGGTCACGTCCAGGCCGCCCACGAGGTCGGCTGCGAGGTTGTACAGCATGGCACCGATGGTGGCCAGAGCTGTGATGAGGATGACGTTCAACGCGCCGAGCAGCGCGGTGTAGCCGAGCACCCGGGTGGGCGAGAACCAGCTCGCGGGGTCGAGGTTGAGGTCGTCCCCGCCGTCGTCGCCCTCGGTCAGCGACGAGACCAGCTCGGTCACCGCGTCGAAGACGCCCAGGTAGGCCAGCCCCGTGTAGAGGACCGCCACCGCCACGAACAGCACGATGAAACAGACCAGCGAGATGACGAAGCTGAACTTCATCACCGACCACGGTTCGATCCGGCTCAGGGTCAGGTGCGCCTTGCGGGCCGTCCTGACCGTCTTGCCGTCGGTACCTGGCGGCGCGGCGGCCGCTTCTGCTGCCATAGCCGAATCCCCCTGTGTAGCTTCCGAGGACGGTGGCTCGTCCGTGTCCGTACCGCCCTGGGTCTCCCCTGTGACCGCGGAGGAACCGGAATCCTCTGCGCCACGCACCGTGTCGGAACCCGTGGCCGATCCGAACGTCGTGTTGTCAGGAGCGTCGTTCTCAGAGGTCATTGCGGCGTCTGCTCCGCTCTGTTCGGAACCGGTGTTGCTCGACTCCAGTGCAGCGGACTCTCGTTGCGCATTGTCGGACATAGCCACGTTACCGCTGAACTCTCCCTATAACAGTGGAAATCCGGGAGATCGGGGGACGTAGCGCCGAACTCCACGTGATCGATGTCGTTTATGACAGACAGCCACTCTATTGAGTGGTTGCCGGGCCTGCCAGTCGCACGCGCGAGGGGGGCGGGTAATACCTTCCCCTCGCGCGTGCGGGCGGGTTTCACGTGAAACCGCGGCGCTACCCGGCGTGGTCGGCCTCGTCGGCGCCGTTGTCGGAGTCCTCGTCCATGCCCTCGGCGTTCCGGGCGATGGCGACCACGTGGCTGCCCTTGCTGAGGTTCATCAGCCGGACCCCCATGGTGGCCCGCTGCGACTGCTTGATCTCCGCGCACTTGGTGCGGATCACGCCGCCGTTGGAGGTGATCGCGAGGATCTCGTCCTCTTCGGGGTCGACCATCAGCGCGCCGACGAGCTTGCCGCGGGCCTCGACGACCTTGGCGGTGAGCACGCCCCTGCCGCCGCGCTTCTGCACCGGGTACTGGTCGGCCGGGGTGCGCTTGGCGTAACCGCCGTCGGTAGCCACGAGCACGTCCGTGGCCCCCTCGCCGTCCCGGATGACGTCCATGCTGAGCAGGTAGTCGCCCTCCGCGAAGCGCATGCCGATCACGCCGCTGGTGGCCCGTCCCATCGGCCGCAGCGACTCGTCCGAGGCGGAGAACCGGATCGCCTGGGCGTTGCTGCTGATGAGCAGCAGGTCGTCGGTGGGGAAGACCAGCCGGGCGGCGATCAGCTCGTCGTCCTCGCGCAGGTTGATCGCGATGATGCCGGAGGAGCGCGCGGAGTCGAAGTCCTCCAGCCTGGTCTTCTTCACCAGACCCGACCGGGTGGCCAGCACCAGGTACGGCGCGGCGTCGTAGTCGCGCAGCGCCAGCACCTGGGTGATCTCCTCGTCGGGGAGGAACGGCACCAGGTTGGCCACGTGGTGTCCGCGGGAGTCCCTGGCGAGCTCCGGCAGCTCGTACGCCTTCGCGCGGTACACGCGCCCCTTGTTCGTGAAGAACAGGATCCAGTGGTGCGTGGTCGTCACGAAGAAGTGCTGGACGATGTCGTCCTGCTTGAGCTGGGCGCCGCGCACTCCCTTTCCGCCGCGCTTCTGCGCCCGGTAGTTGTCCAGCCGGGTGCGCTTGACGTAGCCGCCCCGGGTGATGGTGACGACGATGTCCTCTTCGGCGATGAAGTCCTCCATACGCATGTCGCCCTCGTCGGGGACGATCTGCGTACGGCGGTCGTCGCCGTACTTCTCGACGATCTCGGCGAGCTCGTCGCGGACGATGCCGCGCTGCCGCTCGGGCGAGGCGAGGATCCCGTTGTAGTCGGTGATCTGCGCCATCAGCTCGTCGTACTCGCTGGTGAGCTGCTGGCGCTCCAGCGCCGCGAGCTTGCGGAGCTGCATGTCGAGGATGGCCCGCGCCTGGACGTCGTCGATGGCCAGCAGCTCCATGAGGCCGTTCTTGGCCGCGTCGGCCGATTCGCTGCCCCGGATCAGCGCGATGACCTCGTCGATCCGGTCGATCGCCTTGAGCAGCGCGCGCAGGATGTGGGCGCGTTCCTCGGCCTTGCGCAGCAGGTAGCGGGTGCGCCGGACGATGACCTCGATCTGGTGGGTCACCCAGTGCTTGATGAGCTGGTCGAGGCGGAGCGTGCGGGGCACCCCGTCGACCAGGGCCAGCATGTTCGCGCCGAACGTCTCCTGTAGTTGGGTGTGCTTGTACAGGTTGTTCAGCACGACCTTGGCGACCGCCTCGCGTTTGAGGACGATGACCAGCCGCTGGCCGGTGCGGCCGCTGCTCTCGTCCTTGACGTCGGCGATCCCGCTGATCTTGCCCTCTTTGACGAGCTCGGCGATCTTCAGCGCGAGGTTGTCCGGGTTGACCTGGTAGGGCAGCTCGGTGACCACCAGGCACTGGCGGCCGCGCTTGTCCTCCTCCACGTTGACCACGGCGCGCATGGTGATCGAGCCGCGTCCGGTCCGGTAGGCGTCCTCGATGCCGCGCCGGCCGACGATGAGCCCGCTGGTGGGGAAGTCCGGGCCCTTGATCCGTTCGATGAGGGCCTCGAGGAGTTCCTCGTCGGAGGCCTCGGGGTGCTCCAGGTACCAGTTGACGCCGTCGGCCACCTCGCGCAGGTTGTGCGGCGGAATGTTGGTGGCCATGCCGACCGCGATGCCCGCCGAGCCGTTGACCAGCAGGTTGGGGAAGCGCGCGGGGAGGACCACGGGCTCCTGGGAGCGGCCGTCGTAGTTGGGCCGGAAGTCGACGGTCTCCTTGTCGATGTCGCGCAGCATCTCCATGGCCAGCGGCGCGAGCTTGCACTCGGTGTAGCGCATGGCCGCTGCCGGGTCGTTGCCCGGGGAGCCGAAGTTGCCGTTGCCGTCGACCAGCGGCATCCGCATCGCCCAGGGCTGCGCCAGGCGCACCAGGGTGTCGTAGATCGCCGAGTCGCCGTGCGGGTGGTAGTTACCCATGACGTCGCCGACGACGCGGGCGCACTTGAAGTAGCCCCGGTCGGGGCGGTACCCGCCGTCGTACATGGCGTAGAGCACCCGCTGGTGGACGGGCTTCAGACCGTCCCGCACGTCGGGGAGGGCGCGGCCGATGATGACCGACATGGCGTAGTCGAGATAGCTGCGCTGCATCTCGACCTGGAGGTCGACCGGTTCGATGCGGCCGGTGGAGTGCTGAGAGGCTTCGGGAGCCGTGTTCGCATCCGTCACTGGATGTCGATCCTTTTCTGGTGAGTCGTTCGCTGCCGGGAAACGTCAGGCTCGGGTCAGATGTCCAGGAACCGGACGTCCCGGGCGTTGCGCTGAATGAAGGAGCGCCGCGACTCGACGTCCTCTCCCATGAGCACGCTGAACATCTCGTCCGCCTGGGCCGCGTCGTCCAGCGTCACCTGCAACAGCACCCGGCGTTCGGGGTCCATGGTGGTCTCCCACAGCTCCGCGGGGTTCATCTCGCCCAGACCCTTGAACCGCTGGACGAGGTCGCGGGGCCGCGGGTCCTTCTTGCCCGCTGCGATGCCCGCGGCGATCAGCTCGTCGCGTTCGCGGTCGGAGTAGGCGTAGTCGACGTCGGTGCCCCGGGTGTCCCACTTGATCTTGTAGAGCGGGGGCTGCGCGAGGTAGACGTGCCCGGCCTCGATGAGCGGCTTCATGAAGCGGAACAGCAGGGTGAGCAGCAGCGTGCGGATGTGCTGGCCGTCGACGTCGGCGTCGGCCATCAGGATGACCTTGTGGTAGCGCAGCTTCTCGATGTCGAACTCGTCGTGGACCCCGGTGCCCAGCGCCGTGATGATCGCCTGGACCTCGTTGTTCTTGAGGATCCGGTCGATGCGCGCCTTCTCGACGTTGAGGATCTTGCCGCGGATGGGGAGGATGGCCTGGTAGTGGGGGTCGCGACCGCCCTTGGCGGAGCCGCCCGCGGAGTCGCCCTCGACGATGTAGACCTCGCAGCGCTCCGGGTCGGTGGACTGGCAGTCCGCCAGTTTGCCGGGCAGCGAGGTGGACTCCAGCAGCGTCTTGCGCCGGGTGAGCTCCCGCGCCTGGCGGGCGGCGATCCGGGCGCGCGCGGCCTGGCTCGCCTTGGTGACGATGTCCTTGGCCTCGCCGGGGTTGCGGTCGAACCAGTCCCGCAGGTGCTCGTGGCAGACCTTCTGCACGAACGACTTGGCCTCGGTGTTGCCGAGCTTGGTCTTGGTCTGGCCCTCGAACTGGGGGTCGGCGAGCTTGACCGAGACGATCGCGGTGAGCCCCTCGCGGACGTCGTCGCCGGTGAGGTTGTCGTCCTTGTCGCGCAGCAGCTTCTGGTCGCGGGCGTAGCGGTTGACGATGGAGGTCAGCGCGGCGCGGAAGCCCTCCTCGTGGGTGCCGCCCTCGGTGGTGTTGATGGTGTTGGCGAAGGTGTGCACCGAGGAGGTGTACGACTGGTTCCACTGCATCGCGATCTCCACCGCGATGCCGTCGCCGGAGTCCTCGAACGCGATGATGCTGGAGTGCGCGGGCTCCTTGGTCGCGTTGAGGTGGCGGACGAAGTCGGCCAGGCCGCCCTCGTAGTGGTAGGTCTGGGTGACGGGGGAGTCCCCCACGAACTCGGGCCGCTCGTCGCGGATGGTGATGGACAGCCCTTTGTTGAGGAAGGCCATCTCCTGGAGCCGCCGCGACAGCGTCTCGAAGTTGTACGTGGTGGTCTCGAAGATGGAGCCGTCGGCCCAGAAGGTGACCTGGGTGCCGGTCTCGTCGGTGGGCTCCCCGCGGATGAGCTCGGTCACCGGGTGGGTCATCTCGTAGCGCTGGGTCCACAGGTAGCCGTCCCTGCGGACCTCCACCTCCAGCCGGGTGGACAGCGCGTTGACGACGGAGACGCCGACGCCGTGCAGGCCGCCGGAGACCGCGTAGGACTTGCTGTCGAACTTGCCGCCCGCGTGCAGGGTGGTCAGGACGAGCTCCACGCCGGGCCGCTTCTCCGTCGGGTGCAGGTCCACCGGGATGCCGCGCCCGTTGTCGGCCACCCGCACCCCGCCGTCGGCCAGCAGTGTGACCTCGATCGCGGTGGCGTATCCCGCGAGCGCCTCGTCCACGGAGTTGTCCACAACCTCGTAGACAAGATGGTGCAGTCCGCGCTCACCCGTGGAACCGATGTACATGCCGGGGCGTTTGCGTACCGCTTCGAGGCCTTCCAGAACCGTGATTGATCGCGCGTCGTAGGCCAAGTTGGAAACACCCTCCTGCCGGGGACGCCGACCAGCCGCAAGACAACCGGCGGACACACCGCGACCCAGGCGAAACGCGTTGCCACGCCCCCCGCCAAGACGCTGCTGCGACCCCGATTCCCGGTACTCCGCTCTTGGTGCGGTCTCTGCCGGTGGAGGCGTCCAAAGAACTGTGTCCATGATACCGTGCACACAACCTGAAAGTGGCATCTAAGCCGCTGTGACGGCCTCCAACGAACGAACAGAGCGGGAGCCGAGTCCCCACACGCACCCCACCCCGGAGAGAACGCCGCGGTCAAATCAGTGCTGTCGCACCGCTCCCCGGCAACGGACGTCCGGCCGCCGCCGCACGACTCCTCCGGATCACCGGACCCGCCACTGCCCCCGCTGCCCGCGACGACTCCCCGGAGTGGCCACACGGATACACCGCACGGTCCCGTGGCCGAGCTCCTCGTTGAGCCGCCGCACCAGTTGGGGGGCCATGGCGCGCACCTGGGTGGCCCAGGCCGGCGAGTCCACCGAGACCACCAGCTCCCCGTCCGCGTAGGTCTGGGGGCGCACGTGCTCGGCCAGGCGGTCGCCGACGATCTGGGACCAGCGGCCGAAGACGCCCCCGATGGCCACCTGTTCCTGCCAGCCGTGCTCGATCAGCCAGGCCCGCACCGCCTCGCCGAACGTCTGCGGCTCGCCGCGCCGGGGCACCCGGTCGCGCCGCGGCCTGCGGGGCTGCCCCTGGGGGACGGCGCCGCGCGCCTTCGCCTCGGCGCGGGCCTTGGCCAGCGCCTGGCGCGCCAGCTCCACTCCGCTGAGCCGACGCGGCTCCCCGTCCTCGGCCTCGGGCCGCTCCGGCAGGCGTTCACCGCTCACGTTCGACACTCCCGTTCCTGACCCGGAACCGCGCCCCCGACAGCTCCTCCGGGACGTCGTCGGGGACCGCGGCGCTCACCAGTACCTGTTCGGCGGTGCGGACGTGCTCGGCCAGCCGCCGCCGGCGCTCGGTGTCGAGCTCGGCGAAGACGTCGTCGAGGATGAGCACCGGGTCCTCGCCGTCGGCACGCAGCAGCTCGAAGCCGGCGAGCCGCAGGGCCAGCGCGTAGGACCACGACTCGCCCTGGCTGGCGTAGCCCTTCGCGGGCAGTCCGTTCAGGCGCAGTTGCAGGTCGTCGCGGTGCGGGCCGACCAGGCTGACGCCGCGCCGCAGCTCCTGGGGGCGCGCCTCGGCCAGCGCGGCGCGCAGGGTCTCTGCGAGCCGCGCCCGGTCTGCGGGCAGCGTCTCCTCCTCGGCGGCCGAGCAGCGGTAGTGCAGGCCGGGCGGTCCGCCCGAGGAGGTGAGTTCGCCGTACGCCTTGGCGACCAGGGGTTGCAGCTCCGCCACCAGGGCCAGCCGCGCCGCCAGCAGTTCGGCCCCGGCCTGGACCAGGTGTTCGTCCCACACGTCCAGGGTGGACAGGTCGGGTTGGCCGCGCTGCTGGAAGTAGCGGGCCGAGGCCGACTTGAGCAGGGCGTTGCGCTGTTTGAGCACCCGTTCGTAGTCGGAGCGCACCCCCGCGTACCGGGGCGCCCGGGCGACCAGCAGGTCGTCCAGGAAGCGGCGGCGCTCTCCCGGGTCTCCCTTCACCAGCGCCAGGTCCTCGGGGGCGAACAGCACCGTCCGCAGGATGCCCAGGGTGTCCCTGGGCCGGGGGACCGGGGAGCGGTTCAGTCGGGCGCGGTTGGACTGTCCGGGGTTGATCTCCAGCTCGATCAGGGAGCGTCGGCCGTGCTGGACGACGGCCGCCCGGATGACCGCCCGCTGCGCCCCCCGGCGGACCAGGGGGGCGTCGTTGGCGACGCGGTGGCTGCCGTGCGTGGCGACGTAGCCGATCGCCTCGACCAGGTTCGTCTTGCCCTGCCCGTTGGGTCCGACGAAGGTGCTGATGCCCGGTTCCAGCTCCAGGTACGCGGTCTCGTAGGACCGGTAGTCGGCCAGTTGAAGATGGGAGACGTACATCTGGCTGCTCCTACAGAAGGCCCGGGTCCGCGCGGCCGGTGCGCGGACCCGGGGAGGCGTGGGCGACCGCTCCGTCCACAGGCTGTGGACGGCCGGGCCTACTCCTCGCGTCTGGCCACCGCGTGCCCGCCGAACTGGTTGCGCAGCGCGGCGATGACCTTCATCGCCGGGCTGTCCTCCTGGCGGGAGGCGAACCGGGCGTACAGCGCGGCGGTGATGACCGGGGCGGGGACCGCGTGGTCGACGGCCGCCTGGACGGTCCAGCGCCCTTCCCCGGAGTCCTCCGCGTAGCCGCGCAGCCGCTCCAGTCCGGGGTCCTCCTCCAGGGCGCGGACGAGCAGGTCCAGCAGCCAGGAGCGCACCACGGTGCCCTGCCGCCAACTGGCCAGGGTGCCGGGGACGTCCTCCACGATCCCGGAGGCGGCCATGAGCTCGTAGCCCTCGGCGAACGCCTGCATCATGCCGTACTCGATGCCGTTGTGGACCATCTTGACGAAGTGCCCGGCGCCCACCGCTCCGGCGTGGACGAACCCGCCGCCGCTGTCGGGGGCGAGCGCGTCGAAGATGGGCCGGGCCCGCTCCACGTTCTCGGCGCTGCCGCCGACCATGATGCCGTAGCCGTTCTCGCGTCCCCAGACGCCGCCGCTGACCCCCGCGTCCAGGTACTCGATCCCGCGGCGGGCGAGCTCCTCGGCGTGCCGGCGGTCGTCCAGGTAGTGGGAGTTGCCGCCCTCGATGACGAGGTCGCCCTCCTCCAGCAGCCCGGCCAGCTCCCGGATGCTGGAGTGGGTGGGCTCGCCGGCGGGGACCATCAGCCACACGATCCGCGGCGCCGCCAGCCGTTCGACAAGCTCCGCGACGGAGTCCACGTCGCGCACGTCGGGGTTGAAGTCGAAACCGACGACCTCATGGCCCTTGTCGCGCAGCCGCGCGGCCATGTTGCCGCCCATCTTGCCGAGGCCGATCATGCCGAGTTGCATGCTCGCGTTCCCTTACTCGTACCCAGTGTGTGGATCGGTGGAGTGGCCGACGCGGGGGGCGCTCAGTTGGACAGCCGCACGGGCATGATCAGGTACCGGTAGTCCGACACGGTGCCGTCGTCGGCGGGTTTGCCGGTGATGATGGCCGGTTTGGTGGGGGTGGTGAACTGGAGGTGGGCCACGTCGGACTCGATCGCGTTGAGTCCGTCGAGCAGGAAGGTGGAGTTGAAGGCGATCTGGATGTCGTCGCCCTCCAGGGAGGCCTCCAGCTCCTCGACCGCCTGGGCCTCCTCGCCGGTCCCCGCCTCGAGCACCAGCCGGTTGCCGCTGAAGGCCAGCCGCAGCGGGGTGTTGCGCTCGGCGACCAGGGAGACGCGCTTGACCGCCTCGACGAACTCCGCCTTCTGCACCTCGGCCACGGAGTTGAAGGACTCCGGCAGCAGCTTGCGGTACTTGGGGAACTCGCCGTCGAGCAGCCGGGTGGTGGTGCGCCGTCCGCCGCCCTCGAAGCCGATCATGCCCTCTCCGCCGTTCTCGGCGGTGGACAGCGCGATGGCGATCTGGGCGCCGCCGGTCAGCGACTTGGCGGTGTCGGCGAGGGTCTTGGCCGGGACGAGGGCGACCGCGGACACGTTGGGGTCCTCGGGGGTCCAGGTGAGCTCCCGCACGGCCAGGCGGTAGCGGTCGGTGGAGGCCAGGGTCACGGTGGAGCCCTCGATCTCCACGCGTACGCCGGTGAGCATGGGCAGGGTGTCGTCGCGTCCGGCGGCCACCGCCACCTGGCTGACCGCGGCGGCGAAGGCGTCGCTGAGCACCGACCCGGTCAGCGCGGGCATGGCGGGCAGGGTCGGGTAGTCCTCCACGGGGAGGGTGAGGATGGTGAACCTGGCGCTGCCGCAGGCGACGACGACCTTGGCGCCGTCGGTGCTGACTTCCACAGTCTGTGGAGGAAGGTTGCGCACGATCTCGGCGAGCAGCTTGCCCGACACGAGGATCCGGCCCGGCTCGTCGATGTCGACGTCGACCGACACCTGGGCGGAGACCTCGTAGTCGAAGCTGGACAGTCTGAGCCGCTGACGTCCGCCCTCGTCCTCGGCGTCCAGCAGCATCCCGGCGAGGACGGGTACCGACGGTCGGACCGGCAGAGTGCGAGCGGTCCAGGCGACAGCATCCGCGAGCACGTCGCGTTCGACCCGGAACTTCACGATCGGTCTCTCTTTCCTCGACTACTGGGAACCGTCGACCCACGCCCTGAGCCGCACCTGTCGGCGAGTGGGCCGACGGCGGGATGGTCCGTGCCGGGATGTCGGTCAGAGAGTGGGGGTGAGTTCACCACGGTACCCCGATTCGCACGCGAGTGTATTGCGTGTCGCGGAGCCGACCTGGGTCGGCGCTCCGGTGCGTCTCGACCGTCGGCGCGGTCCGGGCGTTGTCCACAGAAACGCGCCGAGCCCGTTTACTGAGCCACGAGATCTCTCTCTGTGGCGCAGTAGTAATAGGGCCTGTGGATACTGTGGACAACCTTCGTTTGTGCAGGTCATCGCCTGAATTTTTATCCACAGAGCTTGTGGACGGCGGGTGTGGAAAACTCGTCCGGCTGTGGATGGAGGAAGGTTGTCCCCAGGTCGTCCACAGGCCGTCCACAGGTTATCCACCGGTTTACCCACAGATCCTGTCATGGGGTGACCCAACGTCGTGGCGGGTTATACACAGAGTGTCCACAGGTTGTCCACAGGTAAACGGGGGTTATCCCCAGGGTTATCCACGGCTTATCCACAGCTTGGGATGTGCTAGGAGACCGTCTCCACGCGGTGGAACAGCGGGAGAACAGGGCGGCGGACCGCCGCGGAGTGAGCGGCTTCACAGCCCCGACCGCGGTCCGCCGCCGCTGTCCCGAGCCTGTGGACAAGTCGGGGGCGCGGCCCGGCGCCCCCCGACTCAGATGTTGTGCGACTGCTGCTTGATCCGGTTGGTCAGCTCGGTGACCTGGTTGTAGATCGACCGGCGCTCCGCCATCAGGGAGCGGATCTTGCGGTCGGCGTGCATGACCGTGGTGTGGTCCCTGCCGAACTGCTGGCCGATCTTGGGCAGCGACAGGTCGGTGAGCTCCCGGCACAGGTACATCGCGATCTGCCGCGCGGTGACCAGGACCCGGGAGCGGGAGGTGCCGCACAGGTCCTCGGGAGTCAGGCCGAAGTAGGAGGCGGTCTGCGCCATGATCTCCGCGGCCGTGATCTCGGGGACCTCGTCGTTGGGGATCAGGTCCCGCAGCACGATGCCGGTCAGGTGCAGGTCGACCGACTGCCGGTTCAGGCTGGCGAACGCGGTGACCCTGATCAGGGCGCCCTCCAGCTCCCGGATGTTGGTGGAGATCTTGCTGGCGATGAACTCCAGCACCTCCGGGGGCGCGGCCAGCCCCTCCTGCGCGGCCTTCTTGCGCAGGATCGCGATCCGCGTCTCCAGCTCGGGCGGCTGCACGTCGGTGATCAGGCCCCACTCGAACCGGTTGCGCAGCCGGTCCTCCAGGGTGACGAGCTGCTTGGGCGGCCGGTCCGAGGAGATGACGATCTGCTTGTTGGAGTTGTGCAGGGTGTTGAAGGTGTGGAAGAACTCCTCCTGCGTCTGCTCCTTGTTCTCCAGGAACTGGATGTCGTCGACCAGCAGCACGTCGATGTCCCGGTAGCGGCGGCGGAACCCGTCGGCCTTGCCGTCCCGGATGGAGTTGATGAACTCGTTCGTGAACTCCTCGGAGCTGACGTAGCGGACCCGCGCGCCGTCGTAGAGCCGCTGGGTGTAGTGGCCGATCGCGTGCAGCAGGTGGGTCTTGCCCAGCCCGGAGCCGCCGTAGACGAACAGCGGGTTGTACGCCTTGGCCGGGGCCTCGGCCACGGCCACCGCGGCGGCGTGTGCGAAGCGGTTGCTGGAGCCGATGACGAAGGTGTCGAAGGTGTACTTGGGGTTGAGCTGCCCCGGACCGGCCGGCTTGCCGGACGAGGAGCCCTCCCCGGGGTCGAGGGCGCCCGGCGGAGGGGCCACGGCGGGCTGGTCCGGGACGGGCGCGCCGGGCTCCGCCCCGCCCTCCTGCGGCCGGTTCCCCGGATCGGGGTGGTGCGCGTTCTCCCAGGACCGCGGGGTCTCCCAGCGGTTGGGCCGGTCCCAGTGGGCGGGACCGTCCCAGCTCCGGTAGCGGGGGTCCGCCTCGGCGTCGGGGCTCGGCGGGGCGGAGAAGGGGCGGCCGCCGCGGTCGGCGGGCGAGTCGTGCCACGCCGAGGCGAGCAGGTCCTGGCCGTGGGGCGGGGTGGGCTGGCGCCCCTGGGCCGTGCCTGGGCGGCCGGCCTCGTCGAACGCGTGCGGCGGCTCGGGCAGCAGTGCGGGCTGCTGCGGCCAGGACGGCCTGCGCGCGGCGTCGGGGGCGCGGCCGTCCTTGGCCCCGGCTCCCGGGGGCGGCTTGACGGGAGCGGCCGGGGTCACCGCGGTGGGGTCCACGGTGACGGCCACCCGGATCTCCCGACCCAGCTCGGCGGAGAGCGCCTGGCTGATGGCCGGCCGCAGCCGGGTCTCCAGGATCTCTTTGGCGAACTCGTTGGGGGCGGCGAGCAGCGCGGTGTCCTCGATGAGCCCCAGCGGTCTGGTCTGCGGGAGCCAGGCCCGTTGCTGGGGAGGAAGGCTGCTGTTGTCGAGGTTCTCCAGCACGCTCGACCACACCATCGCGAGGTTGACCTGTCCCTCAGACACGGCGGCCCTTCATGCTTCGCCCTTTCCAGCGGTGTTCTGCCGACCGGGCCCCCGTCTCCCGGCGGGAAGTACGGGTGGCACGGCGACCCATTGTTCTCGGCAAACTCGGCGGCTCCCGGCTGTCCACAGCGTTGGGGAGCGACGTGATCAAAACGTGATGGCGAACGGTGTTCTGTGGGTAACTCGGCGTTTTCTGTGGACTCCGCTGTGCATGAGGCTTCGCCCTCCCCGCCGTCCGCGGACGGAGCCGGGAGGCGGCAATCCACAGGATCTGCGAGTTGTCCACAAGTTATCCACTGCGTTATCCACAGCCCTTCGTGATGTTGTCCACAGCCTGTGGTTATCCACATTTCCCAGGTGGTGGCCTGTGGGTAACCTCGGTGACCACGGTCTTCCCGGCGGGTCGGGAGGAAGGGAGCGGCCTCTGCGCGGAGTCGAGGTTATCCACAGCTTAGGACCCGGTGTGGGCAATCCGCAGCCTGTGGACAAGGGTTTTCCACAGACCGACTGGTTCGTGGATAACCCCGCCCGAGGGGCTTCTCGCCCGGCGAGGCCGATTTGACCTGCACAAGCTCAGCCCGTATCTTCTTTGTGCTTACGTCGGTATCCGTCTGTGCGCCGGCACCGTGTGATCCGGAGACGATCCGTGACTCGCACCACACGGTCCACGGCGGAGCGGCCTGAGCGGGCGATGTTCCAGGCTGAGCGTCCCCGCGACAGCAGCAGGAGCACCCGGACCACCGGCACGGCCGGCGGTTCGTCGTCGTATGTACTTCCGGAACGCCCCTGGAGTTAAGCAGTGAGCAAGCGTACCTACCAGCCGAACAATCGGCGTCGCGCCAAGACCCACGGTTTCCGGCTGCGCATGCGTACCCGTGCGGGCCGCGCGATCATCGCCGCGCGTCGGCGCAAGGGGCGCGAAGCGCTGACCGTCAGCCACTAGGCGTCAGCAGTCAAACGTTCAGCGGACCGGTCTGCCCGCTTCGGTAGCCGGTCCGCTTGCTGTGTTCGGGGGTGTTCTGATCCGATGCTGTCCCCGCGCAACCGAATGCGGCGCAGCTCCGACTTCGACCTCGTCATGCGCAAAGGGCGCCGTGCCGGTCGGGACGCTCTCACCGTCGCCCTGTACGTTCCCCGCGAGACCCCGGACGACCCGGAACAGGCCGCACCTCCCCGGGTCGGGTTCATCGTCAGCAAAGCGGTCGGGGGAGCGGTGGTCCGCAAGCGCGTCCAGCGTCGGCTGCGTCATCTGATGCGGGATCGGGTCGACTCCCTCGCCGCAGGTAGCCTGCTAGTGGTACGGGCCAAACCCGGATCCGCGCTTCTCGGATACGACGCGCTGGCAGCCCAGCTCGACGGTGCGTTGAGCGCGGTGACACGCCCCCGCGGGCGGTCGGCACACCGTACTCGCGTACCACGCGCGGCCGAGCCCGCGAACGTTCCGGCAGTTGGAGAACGGCCGACCCAATGACACGCGACAGACCCACCCTCCTGGCTCGGGTGCTGATCCTGCCGATCCGGGGCTACCAGCGCTTCATCAGCCCACTCCTGCCGCCCGTCTGCCGTTTCTACCCCTCGTGCAGCACCTACGCGGTCGAGGCGCTCCGGGTCCACGGGGCCTGGCGCGGACTGTGGTTGACCGCCCGCAGACTCGGCAGATGCCATCCGTTCCACCCCGGCGGGCTGGACCCGGTCCCGCCGCGCAGGGGTGAGAACGGTACAGAGATCAGTGACGCGAAGCCCGGGGGAGACGGGGAAACCTCACCCGGAGCATCGGGTCTGTGAAGTCAGCGAACCAAGGGAGATAGCCGGTGCTGGACTGGCTCTACAACATCGTCGGCCAGGTGCTGGTCTGGATCCATTCCGGTCTCAGCATCTTCCTCGACCCGGACAGCGGATGGGCGTGGGGACTGTCCATCGTCCTGCTCACCGTCCTCGTACGGGTGCTGATGATTCCGCTGTTCGTGAAGCAGATGCACACGCAGCGGAAGATGCAGGAGTTGCAGCCCAAGCTCCTCAAGGTGCGCGAGCGCTACAAGAACGACAAGCAGCGCTTGCAGCAGGAGCAGATGAAGATCTACCAGGAGAGCGGGACCAACCCGCTCATGGGCTGCCTGCCGCTGCTGCTGCAGATGCCGGTCTTCTTCGCCCTGTTCAACGTGCTCCGCTCGGTCGCCGAGGGGCAGGCGAAGTACGGCTTCACCCAGGAGCTGGCCGACAGCGCCCAGAGCGCCCTCATCTTCGGCACCCCGATCGCCGCGCACTTCACCTCCTCGGCTGACGAGCTGGCCGCCTTCGGGGCCGACCCGGTCATCGCCAAGGTGGTCATCGTGATCGCCTGCGTGATCATGGGGACCACGACCTTCCTGAGCATCCGGCAGAGCATGAACCGCACGCTCAAGCAGCCGGGCATGGAAGACAACCCGATGATGCAGTCGCAGAAGATCATGATGTACATCGCGCCTGGATTCGGGTTGTTCGGTCTGGGGATGCCGGTCGGTGTCCTGATCTACTGGGTCACCTCCAACATCTGGACCATGGGCCAGCAGCACTTCCTCTACCGCAAGTTCCCCGCCTCCGGTAGCACGGACGGGGCCAAGGCCGACTCCGCCACGACCGGCAAAGGTCTCTTTGCGAAGCGCGGCCAGCAGCAGCCGACGGCGAAGCCGGAACAGCCTAAGATCGAACGTAAGCAGCCGAGGAGGCAGCCAAGGTCCAAGAGGACCGGCGGTAAGTAGTTCCGGCGGGTCCCTAAGAGATCCTTGTACCCGCCGTCCGCTGCGTGGACGCGTAGGCGCGAGAGCCCTTGACACGCGACCACGCAGCGGATTGCGTACAGGGCCGCGACATAAGGAGAAAGCTTGTCGTGAGCGACAGCAACACCGGAGGCGGGGCGAACTCCAGCACCGCCGTGGCGGTGGCCGAGGAACCGGAAGCGACCGTCACGATCGACATCGAAGCACTTGAACGAGAAGGCGACATCGCAGCCGACTACATCGAAGGGCTGCTCGACATCGCTGACTTCGACGGCGACATCGACATGGACGTCGAAGGCGACCGTGCTCTGGTCTCCGTCGTGGGGGCAACCCTCAAAGAACTGATCGGGGAACGCGGCGAGGTCCTGGAGGCCCTCCAGGAGCTGACCCGCCTCGCCGTGCACCGCACCACCGGCTACCGCAGCAAGCTGATGCTCGACATCGGCGGCTACCGCGAATCCCGGCGCAAGGCCCTCCGGAAGCTGGGAGCCGAGGTGGCCAACGAGGTCAAGCGGACCGGCAAGCCCAAGAAGCTCAGCCCCATGACGCCGTTCGAGCGGAAGGTCGTGCATGACGCTGTGGCGGCGGCCGGCCTGCACAGTGAGTCCGATGGCGAAGAACCCAACCGTTGCGTGGTGGTCTACCCGGCAGACTGAACCACGGTCGTCTCACCCGGGGCCGCATGTTTCACGTGAAACATGCGGCCCCGGTCTTTCTTCGGCTCCTCCGAACCGAGCGGGTCCCGTCCGTCGGGCCTCCCGGGGAGTGCAAGACTGTTAGCCCTGGGGCGGGAGAGTGCGCACATAAGATCGTGGCGGGTGGTTGCTTCTCGGTCTTCCGGTTCGTGGACCTGCCATCGCTCATTCCGCTCATAGCTGCTGACCCCGCTGAAGAGGCCAAGGTGGTGACTGATGACCGGGCATGTCGTCCTGTCCGATGCGGCTCGGGAGTTGTTCGGCGAGACATTGCCCGTGGCGCAGCGGTACGCCGAGCTGCTGGCGGATGTGGGGGTGACCCGTGGGCTGATCGGTCCGCGTGAGGTTCCGCGCCTGTGGGAGCGGCACCTGATGAACTGCGCCGTCGTCGAGGAGTTGATCCCGCAGGGGGCCGATGTCATCGACATCGGCTCCGGTGCTGGACTTCCCGGAGTGGTGCTGGGGATACTGCGTCCCGACCTGTCGGTGACACTCCTGGAGCCGCTGCTGCGCCGGACGGTCTTCCTACAGGAGTGTGTGGACCTCCTCGAATTGGACAACGTCACGGTGGTTCGAGGGCGCGCCGAAGAGGTCCAGAAGAAGCTGAAGGCGGACTTCGTGACCGCTCGGGCCGTCGCTCCACTGCCCAAGCTCATCGGGTGGGCGTTGCCGCTTCTCCGCAAGGGGGGAAGTCTGCTGGCGCTGAAGGGGGAACGGGCGGAGGCCGAACTGGAGGCCGCCCGCCAAGATTTGTCCAAACAGCGTCCTAACACCGCAGACGTCATCCGAGTGGGGAGCGGTAAAGTCGATCCAGCTACCACGGTCGTTCGCGTCACGGTCACGACTGATCTTGAGGCTGGGAGCAAGGGGGCCCCGTCCAAGTCCCAACGCGCGCCGGGCGGTAGGAAGAAGCGCGGACGGAAGAGGTGAACTCATTCGTGTCCCACAACCACTCCGATGGCGCCCATGTTTCACGTGAAACTTTCCACTACGAGACGCGCAGCGCCATCCCGGCTGAGCTCGACATGACCGGTGCGCATGTTTCACGTGAAACCGTGCTTGGTGGAACCGGCTCCGAAGCGGTCGACGAGAGTTTCGCCGCGGATTTCGACACGCCGATTGCCCGCGCCGCCCGTGCAGCGATGAGCGCGCGAGGACGTGCGGGAGAGACGTGGCCGCGCCCCGAACGGTGCCGCATCATGAGCGTCGCCAACCAGAAGGGCGGCGTCGGCAAGACGACCACCACGGTCAACCTCGCGGTGGCGCTCGCCATGCACGGCAACCGGGTCCTGGTGGTCGATCTGGACCCCCAGGGGAACGCATCCACAGCCCTGGGAATGGAACGGACGCCCGACTCCCGCTCGATCTACCATTGCCTGGTAGAGGACGAGGAGATCCGGGAACTGGCACGTCCCGTGCCGGACGTCCCGAACCTGTGGTGTGTGCCGGCCACGATCGACCTGGCAGGAGCAGAGATCGAACTGGTCTCCCTGGTCGCCAGGGAGTCCCGGCTGAAGAGGGCGTTCAGCGCCTACGATTCCAAGGACCTCGACTACATCCTGATCGACTGCCCGCCCTCTCTGGGGCTGTTGACGGTCAACGCCATGGTCGCCTGCCAGGAGGTGCTGATTCCCATCCAGTGCGAGTACTACGCGCTGGAGGGTGTGGGGCAGTTGCTGCGCAACATCGAGCTGGTGAAGTCGCACCTCAACCCGGATCTCTTCATCTCCACGGTTCTGCTCACGATGTACGACGGACGGACCCGCCTGGCGGCACAGGTCGCGGAGGAGGTCCGCGGGCACTTCGGAGACCTGGTGCTCAGGACGATGATCCCCCGGAGCGTCCGCGTGTCCGAGGCACCGAGCTACGGCCAGTCGGTCATGACCTACGACCCCGCGTCGACCGGGGCCATGGCCTACCTGGACGCCGCTCGTGAGCTCGCCTTCCGGGTGCAGAGTCGCGTGGAGAACCGGTGAAGCGAACCACTATGGGAGCTGAAGGGAGACGGCGTTGAGCCAACAGCGGCGCGGTCTTGGCAAAGGGCTGGGGGCGCTCATCCCACAGGGACCGTCGATGGCGGTGGCCGGAGTCAACCGGGACCACCCGGGGGCCGGTCAGACCGTCAACGGAGCCTATCTGGAGGAGATCCCGCTCGACGCGATCACTCCCAACCCCCGACAGCCGCGGCACCACTTCGACGAGGAGGCCCTTGAGGAGTTGACGGCCTCGATCGCCGAGGTGGGACTCCTGCAACCCGTGGTGGTCCGCAAGACGAACCGCGGTGTGGGCGCTGACGCCAAGTACGAGCTCATCATGGGGGAACGGCGGTGGCGGGCGAGTCAGCGTGCCGGACTCGAACGGATCCCGGCGATCGTCCGGGAGACCCCCGACAACGAGATGCTCCGGGACGCGCTGCTGGAGAACCTGCACCGCCAGGAACTCAACCCGCTGGAGGAGGCCGCCGCCTACCAGCAGCTCCTGGACGACTTCGGGGTGACCCACGAGGAGCTGGCCAAGCGGATCGGGCGTTCTCGGCCGCACATCAGCAACACGCTCCGGTTGCTCAACCTGCCCCCCTCGGTGCAGAGCAAGGTCGCCGCCAGGGTGATCAGCGCCGGCCATGCCAGGGCGTTGCTCTCGGTGGAGGACCCCGAACAGCAGGAGCACCTCGCGCACCGCATCATCGCGGAATCGCTCTCCGTGCGCGCCCTGGAGGAGATCATCGCGCTCGGAGAGACGGAACCCCCCGCGAAGCGTCGGAAGCCCGCGCGCAGGGAAGCCTCGCCGGAACTCGAAGAGGTGGCCAACCGGCTCTCCGACCTCCTCGACACCCGCGTGAAGGTCAACATGGGCCGGAACAAGGGGAAGATCGTCGTGGAGTTCGCCACCAAGGAGGACCTGGAGCGCATCCTGGCCGCAATGGCTCCGGGCGCGGCGGGCAGCAACTGAGACACCCCGTCCCGGGTGAACGCCCTCCGGCGGTGACGCCTTCTCGCTGTCACGGGGCGGGGAGGACCGGACAAGCCGAACGGGCCGCGGAACACCGGTCAGCGTCGGGCTGCTGGGCAGCCGTACGCGACCGTGTTCCGCGGCCCGTCAGTGTTTCACGTGAAACCTCGGCCCGCGGCGGCCGTAAGGAGCTACAGGTACTCCGCCAGCTCCTTCTCGATGAGGCGCTTCGGCTTGGCGCCGACGAGCTGCTTCACGACCTCGCCGTTCTTGTAGAGGTTGAGGGTGGGCAGACCCATCACCCCGTACCGACGCACCGTGTCCGGGTTCTGGTCGGCGTTGATCTTGACGACGGTCAGCTTGCCCGCCTGCTCCTCGGCGATCTGCTCCAGGACCGGGGCGATCATCTTGCAGGGACCGCACCAGTCGGCCCAGAAGTCGACCAGGACCGGAAGCTCGCTCTTGAGGACCTTCTCGTCGAAGGTGGCGTCGGTGACGGTCTGAACGGCACCCATTCAGTTGCTCCTCATCTTCGGGGTGGGACGGAAAGTCGGTTCAGCGGGGACCGGAACGGGGCCGCGCTCAGTCGGCCAGTTCGGTCAGGTAGCGCTCGGCGTCCAGGGCCGCCGCGCACCCGCTCCCCGCTGCGGTGATGGCCTGGCGGTAGCGGTGGTCGACCACGTCGCCGCAGGCGAACACACCGGGGATGTTGGTCCGGGTGGTGGGGGAGTTGACCTTCAGGTAGCCCTCCTCGTCGAGGTCGAGCTGCCCCTTGAAGAGGTCCACGCGGGGGTCGTGGCCGATCGCGATGAACACCCCGCTGACGTTGAGGGTGCTCTCCTCGCCGGTCACCCGGTTGCGCAGGCGCACCGCGTTGACCTTGGTGTCGCCGAGGATCTCGGTCACCTCGCTGTTCCAGACGAACGAGATCTTCTCGTTGGCGAAGGCGCGGTCCTGCATGATCTTGCTGGCGCGCAGTTCGTCGCGACGGTGGATGACCGTGACGGAACGGGCGAACCGGGTGAGGAAGGTCGCCTCCTCCATCGCGGTGTCGCCGCCGCCGACGACCGCGATGTCCTGGTCACGGAAGAAGAAGCCGTCACAGGTGGCGCACCAGGAGGTGCCCCGGCCGGAGAACTCGTCCTCGCCGGGGACGCCGAGCTTGCGGTACCCGGAGCCGGTGGCGACGATCACCGCGTGCGCACGGTAGGTCTGGTCGCCGGCCTTGACCACCTTCGGGGTGGCGGTGAGGTCGACCTCGGTGACGTCCTCGGGGAGAAGTTCGGCGCCGAACCGCTCGGCCTGCTTGCGCATGTTGTCCATCAGTTCGGGGCCCATGATCCCGTCGGGGAACCCGGGGAAGTTCTCCACCTCGGTGGTGTTCATCAGCGCGCCACCCGCTGTGATGGAGCCCTCGAAGACGAGAGGCTTCAGTTCGGCGCGGGCCGCGTACACAGCGGCGGTGTACCCCGCGGGCCCGGAACCAATGATGATCACATTACGGACGTCAGTCACAGCGGTCAGACCCCTTGCACACTCATGCTGTCGTTGGGACAGGAGAACCGTTCACTTCAACCGATGGTAGGCGTCGGTGATTCCCCACGGGCACGGTGATACGGGAAGACCGCCGGGCGTCTGGACCGGGCTTCTCCGACACAGGAGCCCTGTCTCGGACAAGCCCGGTCCAGACTCTCACTCCCCGCTGTTCGAAAGAACCGCGGAGGTGACGACCGCGGACGCGGGATCGTCCTTCTCGCCGCAGTCCGGCTGGACCACCCGGATCTCGTGGCCGTTGTCGGCGGCGGGGAAGAGCATGATCCACGCGGGAGAGCCCTCGTAGGAAGCGAGGTCCACCAAGATCGGTGCGGCGCCGTAGACCTCGTTGAGCGCGTCGACGCACGAGGTGACCGTCGCGGGGACGGCCTCGTCGGCCTTGGGCGTGAGCGGCTCGGACTCCGCTGCCCCGTCGGAGCCGGACAGGGCGGAGCGGCCGAGCAGCTCGGCCCCCTGGTCGGCCAGGGCGTCCGAGGTGTAGTCGGTGCCGCTGGAGACCACCGCCAGCCGGTACGGCAGCGCTGCCTGGGGCGAAGTCTGCTCGAACACGACTGCGGAGTCGGTGGTGTCGGAGGAGGTGAAGAGGCTGCTGAGCACCGCCGTCCCCGCGCCCAGCACGAACACGGCTGCCGCGGCGGCGACGAGGAACGGCGTCCAACGGGCGGGACCGTGCGACCGTCGGAGCGGCCGTACCTTCGCGTTCTCGTCGGACGGAGTCAGCGGGACCACCGGGGCCCCGGAAGGAACGGGGTGCTTCCTCGCCTCGGCACGCAGCGCCTCGTCGATGCGCTCGACGAGCCCGTCCGGCATCGGCGGCACCGGGGTGGAAGCCAGGATCTGCGTCACCTCCCGCAATGCCGCAAGCTGTGCCCGGGCCTCCTCGGACTCGGCGAGCCAGGCCCGCACCTCCTGCTCCCGCTCCTTGTCGTGGAGCTCTCCTTCGGCGAATAACGCGAGTGTCTCGGGATCCACATGAGACGTCACGATCTCCTGCCACCTCCTTTCGGAGATGGGACGTCTGGGGAGTCGCCAGGGTTCCTGAGATGAACAAGATAAGGCAGAAGTCGAGCGCGACCTCGCGCACACCGGCTCTTCACCGTGCCGGGGGCGACGTCCAGGATCTTCGCGGCGTCCTCGACCCGGTAGCCGAGCATGTCCACGAGGACGAGGGCGAGCCGCTGCTCGACGGGGAGGTACTCCAGCGCGGCGTGGACGTCGAGGGAGGTGTCGCTGCGCCCGGTGGGGTCGGGGACGGAGCCGCCGTGCTCGTTGGAGAGCAGGTCGAGGGTGTGGTCCTCCGTGGGGACTGCGGGACGGACCATCCTGCGGCGCAGCCGGTCGTGGCAGGCGTTGATGACGATGCGGTGCAGCCAGGTGCTGACCATCGCCTCCCCGCGGAACCGGTGTGCACCGCGGAACGCGGACAGGAAGGCGTCCTGAAGCGCGTCCGCGGCCTCCTCCTGGTCGCCCAGCACGCGGATCGCCACCGCCCACAGCCGGGCGCGGTGGCGCCGCACGAGTTCGTTGAAAGCGTGTTCGTCACCCTGGTTGTGTCTGAACAGCAGCTCTTTGTCGGGGATCTCCTGAACCGCGTCGGTCACCGTGTTCACTGAATTCCGCGTAGCTCGACCTCGTTGACTGTGCCCCGGTATTTGCCACCGTCCTCGGGAAGGGGGGAGACGAACCAGACCACCACGTACCGCCCGGTGGCGGGTTCGTCCAGCTTAATGGGGACCTTCCCGGTTACTCCAGAGCCCGTCCAGACAGGTTCTTCGTCCCCGCCGGGAGCCGCACCGGGTTCGCTGCGCACGTACAGCTCGACACTGTAGCTGCCGCTGCCGAACGTGATGTCCGCTTCGTGGATCTCCACCTCGCCGCCCATGTCGACGAGCAGGCCGACACCCTCCTTGAAGTTGCCGAATTCCGCGGTGTTGTAGCCCTCGGTGTTCCAGTGAGTCGAGGGGTCGCCGTCGATGGTGAACCGAGCCTTGTCGTTGTGCTCGTTGTTGTCGCCGGTGGGCGGCGGATCGAACCCGGTCGCACTCGCAGGGGTGAGCACGTCCACCTCGACGTCACCGTTGTCGCTGGGCACCTCGGCGGTCTGCGGGCCCGGACCGCCGGTGTTCATGGCCGCGCCGAGCATCCAGGCGCCCATCACCACGGCGACGAAGACGAGCAGGGCCACGGCGCCGATCAGGATCCGGTTGGCCAGGGAGCCCTCGGAACGCGGCGGGGGCGGCGGCGGGGTGCGACGGCGCGGGGTGCGGGGAGCCCGGGGTGCGGAGTTCGCCGCCGCAGCCACGTCGAGCTGGCCGGAGGAGCGGGAGGTGCCTGTGGGCGGAGGCGGCGGCGGGGCGGCCTGGGCCATCGGGATCGGGACCACCCGGGGCACGTCGGCGAGGGCGTCGGCGAACTCCTGCGGGGTGCGCAGCGGCCCCTCACGGCCGCTCGCCTGGAAGGCCGCGCGGCAGACGATCTCGTTGAGCCGTTCGGGGATGCCCGCGATGATCTGGGTGGGTTCGCACGGACGCCCCGAGACGACCGGGGCGGGACGCAGACCGGTGGGTTCGGGGCCCGGCCAGTATCCGGTGAGTGCGGCGTACAGCAGCCGGCCCAGGCCCTGGGCGTCCACGGTCTGGGGTGATTCGACGGTGATGTCGTGCAGCGCAGCGTCGAGCCCTAGACCGGTCACCTTGACCGCACCGCCGACGCTCCAGACCAGTTTGTCCGGGGTCAGGTGCAGGTGGTGGATGCCGACCTGGGCCGCGGCGGTGAGCGCCTCGGCGGCTTCGGCCACCAGGCCTGCGGCCCGTTCGGGCTCCAGGGGACCGTTGCGCAGCAGGTCCGACAGGGTCGTGCCGGAGATCCACTCCTGGACCACGTACGGGGTGGTGCCGGAGTCGTCGGCGTCGAACACCTGCGTGACGCGGGCATCGGAGACACGACTGGCCGCGCGGGCGGCACGGACCGCCTCACTGGTACGGCTGAAGCCGTCGGCGAACGTCCAGACCCCGACGGGGCGCGCAAGGGTCTCGTCGGTCGCCTTCCACAGCGAGGCTCCGCTGGTCTCGCTCACCAATTCGTCGAGTCGATAGCGATTGGCGAGCCTCGCACCGGGCTCAATCATGAAGGTGCTCATACCGGGAGTGACGGACGGGAGGGCCGACGTAAGGCTGGCCTCCCTGCTGCCGGGCCATAGCGCCTGTCCTCAACCTCCCTTCGGGCAGCTAAGAAGAAACCGAACTTTGGGGCAGAGTCACGCCGTTCCATGCTAGGACGCTTGACCCTGCCTTCCGGAGGACATGGGGCGGGAACAATCAGAAACATCGTGGGCACGTCAGTTCCTCCCGGACCGTGGAGGATTCGGGGTTCCCGATGATCAGCGTCCGAACAGGCGGTCGTGCACCCTTTCCGTAATAATTGTGACTTCCGTCACGATTGCTGGTTCTGGCCGTGGAGAACGACGAAACCGCACCGACCGATTCCGAACGCGCCGGAACCCCGGGACACCCCGGGATGGGCCCTCGGCAGGCCCTGCCGGTGCGGATACCGCATCCGCCACACCGAACACTATGCCGTAGCACGGACACGTGCGACAGCCCGAGAAAATCCTGTGAGGCGGATCGCCCCGCACGGACACGCGGGAGCCGGGGCGCACGAGCCCGGCCGGGACGCCCTCCCGGGCCGGGTCACCCGCGCCGCAGCCGGGACTTGACCAGCTCCGTCACCGCCTGGAGCTCGCCCACCCGCAGCAGCTTGGTGGCGAGCAGGAACACCGGCAGCGCCAGCAGGCAGCCCACCACCGGAGCGCCGATGTTGACCACCAGCCCGGAGCCGAACCACGCCCGGAACAGCTCCAGCACGCCCCACCCGACCAGGACGCTGGGCGCGGCGGCCAGGTACAGCCGGACCAGGGTGCCGAGGATGCGGCGCCCGTCCAGACCGCCCAGCCGACGGCTGAGCACGAAGCCGCCGATGAGCAGTCCCACCAGGAAGGAGCTCATGAACCCGCCGGCCACGCCGACGACCACCAGGTGGGGCGGCAGCGTCCAGGAGGCGAGCAGCGCCAGCGCGCCGTGCACGGCGATGTTGCCGATGCCGAGGAACGCGGGCGTGCGGGTGTCGCCCAGCGCGTAGAACACCCGCAGCATCAGTTGGAAGACGGTGAAGGGCAGCAGCCCCAGGGACATCACCATCAGGATGTTGCCGATGTTCGCGGCGTCGCCGTCGCCGGTGTTGCCGTGCGCGAACAGCAGCACCGCGACCTCGGTGGAGTACAGCGAGATCGCCAGGGACAGCGGCACCAGGATCAGCGCGGAGACGCGCAGGGTGCGGGAGAACCCGGCGCGCACCTCGTCCCAGCGCTCGTCCACGGCGAACGCGCTCATCTGCGGCAGCAGCACCGTGATCAGGGACACCGCGATGATCGCGTACGGCAGTTGGAAGAGCTGGTAGGCGTAGCTGTAGGCGGTGAGGCCGGCGCCCGCGTCCGCGTCGCCCGCCGCGTTCGCCGCGACGTTCGCCCCCGTGGCGATCTGCGAGGTGATCACGAAGCCGAGCTGGGTCGTGAGGGTGTAAAGGAACATCCACCCGGCCGTGCGCAGCGCCTCGCCCAGTCCGGAGCCGCGCAGGTCCAACCGCGGCCGCCACCGGTACCCGGACCGCCACAGCGACCCCATCAGGACGACGGTCTGGAGGACCATGCCGCAGGTGGTGCCCAGGCCCAGGAGGACCTGGTCGGCGGCGGTCACCGTCTCCACGGTGTCGCCGGTGCCCACGAACAGGAACAGCACGCCGACGGCGATGATCACCAGGTTGTTGAGCACGGGGGCCCACACCGGGGCGCCGAACTTGTCCCGGGTGTTCAGCATGGCGCTGATCAGGCCGCTCATGCCGACGAAGAACACCTGGGCCAGCAGGAAGCGGGCCAGGAACACCGACACCTCGGCCTGCGCGGGCAGGAAGTCGCTCGCGTACAACTGGATCAGCGGCCCCGCGAGCAGGATCGCCGCCGCCGTCACCACCACCAGCAGCAGCACGGCGCTGGTGAACAGGCGGTCCTCGGTGGCCTTGCCGCCGTCGGCGTCCTGCTTGCGCCGCCGCACCAGGAACGGCACGATCACGCTCGCCATCAGACCGCCGATGAGCAGGTCGTTGATAATGAACGGGATGGTGTTGGCGACGTTGTAGGCGTCGCCGAGCAGTTGTGTGCCCAGGGCCGCGGCGAGCACGACGGTGCGGAAGAACCCGGTCACCCGCGACACCATCGTCCCGGCCGCCATGACCATGCTGGAGCGCATCATCCCGCTCCGGGTCGCCGAGCCCTGCCCCGACGGCGTCGCGTCGGCGGGGTCGGGGGCGGAGTCGGCGGGGGGACGGCGGTCCGCGTCGCTGGCGGGGCCGCCGACGGGTTCGTCGCTGTCGCTGGTGATGTCGGTCGCCACCGGTGTGGCTCCTTTCGACGACGTCGACGGCCGTACCGCCGACACCGGGGTGTGGTCGTGGTGGGAAGGGTGCGTCGTGGTGGAGGCCAAGGGCTGGTGACCGGAGCGGTGCGGCTCAGGAGCGGGTGTCCTCAGCGCTCTCTCCGTTCTGTTCGCCGACCTGGCCCCTGTCATTGTGGGGCATCGTGCTGCCGACAGTCTCGTCGTCGGCCGCGGTGGGTCCGTCCGGGGCGGGCCCCGCGGCGGCCGACTCGTCCCCCCGCGCCCGCTCCCGCTGCCACCTGCGCACGGCCCGCGGGGCCAGGGCGGTGACCAGCACCAGGGCGGCGACACCGCTGATGATCAGCGCTCCGCTGCCCAGGCCGGTGGCGTTGACCGGGATGGTGGTCGGGGTGTCGGTGATCGGCTCGCCGTCGGCGTTGTGCAGGCTCAGGTGCAGCACGGTGCGGCCGTTGACGGTGGCCGAGAGCGGCACGTACACGGTGGTCTTGCCGCCGGGGCCGATCTCCATGGACTCGGTGTAGTCGCCGATCGACAGGCGTTCGGAGTTCTCCGAGAAGATCGACAGGTGGACGGTCACCGACTGGTCGCTGAGGTCGTTGGCGACCAGCACGCCGAGGGTGCCGTTCTTGCTGGCCAGCGTGATGGGGTCGCCGGGGATGACGTAGATCTTGCCCTTGTGCTCCTGCACGGCCTGGTCCACCCGGTCCAGCACGGTGTCGGCGCCCTCGTCGTCCCGGCGCCACCAGGCCGACTCCAGCCGCAGCACGGCGGGCCGGAACGGGTCCTGGCCCTCCTCCAGCACGCTGTTGAACAGTTGGACCTGGCGGCGGATGCTGCCGAGCCGGTCCAGGTGGTCGGCGCCGAGCTGGGCGTCGGCGGCCTTGTCCGGGTAGGTGAGGCCCTTGCGGTCCTCGGCGTCGGCCTCGCCCGCCCGCACCTCGGTGAGGGAGACCGGGGAGAGCCAGGGCAGGTTCTCGGTGGCGTCGAGCAGCCCGGTGGCGTAGGCGGCGCTGGGGTCCCAGTCCTGGGGCGGCGCCAGGACGACGGTCCTCTTGGCGTCGGGGGCCTCCGCGGCGATCATCGCGGTCTCCGCGACGAACCGCTGTAGGGCGAGAGCGCTGGAGCCGGGGGTGTGCGTGTCGGCGCCCAGGACCCGGCTGAGCCCGCGGTCGATGACGAGGGCGGTGCCCTTCTCGCCTCCGGGCAGGGACAGCGGCGCCGCGCCGCTGGGGGTGTGTCCGAGCCAGTTCTGCGCGGGCATCGCCGACTCGTCGAGGAGGAAGGTGGTGGCGCCGTGGGAGTGCAGGAACTCCAGGGTGGCCTTGTCCATGACGCCGTCGGCGGGCCAGGCGAGCCCGGTGTCGGCCTCGCGGCCCAGGAGCGAGGCCACGGTGGAGCGGCTCAGTTCGACCGCGGTCTGGGCGTCTCCGGCGAGGTCGGCGCCGAGCAGCGCGGGCAGGTCGGGGTTGGCGTAGGGCACGGCCAGCACGGGGTCCTCGGCCAGCCACAGCCGCGCGTGGGCCAGCCAGACCTGGGCGTCGGTGGTGGCCTCGTGCTCCTCCAGGGCGGGGCCCGACCCGTCGGCGTTGGACAGCGACCAGTAGCTGCGCTCGCCGAGGCGGTGGATGTCGTCGAGGAGGGCGGGGTCCACCGCCCAGGTGATGGGGACCGGGTCGGCGGTGGTGGGCGCCTTCTCCGGGGTGGGGCCGGGCTGCGCCTCGGTGTCGTCGGGGGCGGAGGTCGCGGCGGGCGAGGAGGAGGGGGCGGGCGAGGGGGAGGGCGAAGGGCTCTGCGTGGCCGTCTCCTCGGGGCCCGGGGTGGGGCCGGTGTAGGAGGAGTCGATCTCGCCGTCCTGGGCGCCGATGGTGAGCAGGCGGCCCAGCCTCCCGTCCTCGGTCAGCTCCGCGGCGAGGTCGGAGGTGAGGTAGGTGTCGTCGTCGGCGCGCTGCGGGCGGTCCATGAGCGGCCACACCCAGGCCGTCTGGAGCTTCTTCGGCTTCTCGGAGCCGGTGTAGGTCAGGAAGGTGTGCACCTCCCCGAGCTCGCCCTCCTGCCCGCTCGTGGCCTCGAGGATGACGGGGTAGACCCCGAAGCCGCCGTAGAGGTCCAGGTCCTCGGCGTCGGCCTTCAGCTCGAACGAGGCCGCGGAGCCGGGGGGCAGCGGCGTGTTGTCCGGGGAGGTGGTGGGGCCCGACTGGTAGGGGGCGGTGTCCGGGCTGTCGGAGTGCCGTTCCAGGGCCTTGCGGTCGGCCAGCGGGTAGGGCGAGTAGCGCAGCCGCACGGTGATGTCGTCGAGAGTGCGGTCGGTGGTGTTGATGACCAGGCCCCTGATGGTGACGGTGGTCTTCTCGCCCACCGCGGCCGGGGTGATCTCGGATACAGCCAGGGCGGGGAGCTGGGTGTCGTCGGCGGTCGGCAGGACCGCGGCGAGCCGGGACGGCGGCTCGGCGGCCTCGGCCGACGGGGCGGAGGGGAGCGGGGTCAGTGCCGGAAGCACCGCCAGGGCGGTGGCAACGACCGCGCCCAGGTGAGCAATTCGACGCACGCCTCTGGGTCTTCCGAATCGTTGGACGGTCGGCAGGAGCCGCCGTACGGATGGCTCCACAGAATAGAAGAGTCCCCGGGGGGCCGTGACGGCCGCGGAACGGGACCCGTGGGACGTCCTCCGCCGACCGCCGCGGGCGGTTGGGAACGGGGGACAGGCGCGGGGGATGCACGTCCCGTCCTGAGACGACGATACCTTCTGTGCTCCGGCGGAGCGGCGGAGACGGGGACGGGAGGGCCGTACCGGGCGGGAACTGATTCGCCATGGCCGAGTGCGGACACCTAATCTCTGTGGCTGTGTCGAACAGTGCGTTTCCAGAACCGGTTCCTGACTCCCCGGCCTCCGGGGCCACGTTGACGCGCGAGCAGCGCTTGGCGGTCGACCGGCTGTTGCGTTCGGTCGGTCCGGCAGTGGCCGAACTGGGCGAGCGGTTCGCCGCCGCGGGACACGAGCTGGCGGTCGTCGGCGGTCCCGTGCGCGACGCGCTGCTGGGACGTGAGGTGCACGACATCGATCTGACCACCGACGCGGTGCCGCAGCGCGTGCTGGAACTGGTGGACGGCTGGGCCGACGCGGTGTGGACGATCGGCATCGAGTTCGGCACGGTGGGCCTGCGCAAGGGCGGCCAGCAGATCGAGATCACGACGTACCGGAGCGAGACGTACCGGGTCAAGTCGCGCAAGCCGGAGGTCAGGTACGGCGACTCGCTCTACGGGGACCTGGTCCGGCGGGACTTCACGGTCAACGCCATGGCGGTCCGCCTGCCCGGCGGTGAGTTCGTGGACCCGTTCGGCGGTCTGGCCGACCTGGAGCAGCGCGTCCTGCGCACGCCGGGCAAGCCGGAGGACTCGTTCAACGACGACCCCCTGCGGATCATGCGCGGCGTGCGGTTCGCGGCGCAGTTGGGGTTCTCCCTGGCCGACGAGGTGTGCACCGCCGCGTCCGCGATGGCGGAGCGGCTGCGGATCGTCTCCGCCGAGCGGATCCGGGACGAGCTCGTCAAGCTGATGCTGAGCCCGAACCCGAGGGTCGGGGTGGCCCTGATGACGGAGCTCGGCGTGGCCGACCACGTGCTCCCCGAGATCCCCAAGCTCAAGCTCACCGTCGACGAGCACCACCGGCACAAGGACGTCTACGAGCACTCGCTGACCGTGCTCGACCAGGCCATCGACCTGGAACGGGCCCGCGGCATGGAGCCCGACCTGGTGCTGCGCCTGGCCGCGCTGCTGCACGACATCGGCAAGCCCAAGACCCGCGCCTTCGAGCCGGGGGGCAAGGTCACCTTCCACCACCACGAGGTGGTGGGGGCGTCGATGAGCAAGAACCGGCTGAGCGCGCTGCGCTTCCCCAAGGACGTCGTCAACGACGTCTCCAAGCTGGTCCTGCTCCACCTGCGGTTCCACGGCTACGGCAAGGGGGAGTGGACCGACTCCGCGGTGCGCCGCTACGCGCGCGACGCGGGGCCGCTGCTGTCGCGGCTGCACATCCTGACCCGCGCCGACTGCACCACGCGCAACCGGCGCAAGGCCGCGGCGCTGGCCCGCGCCTACGACGACATCGAGCGGCGGATCGAACGGCTGGCCCAGGAGGAGGAGCTGGCCAAGATCCGTCCGGACCTCGACGGCAACGAGATCCAGGAGGTGCTGGGGATCGGCCCGGGGCCGATGGTCGGCCGGGCGTGGCGGTACCTGCTGGAGCTGCGGCTGGAGAACGGCCCCATGAGCAAGGAGGCGGCGACCGAGGCGTTGCGCCGCTGGGCGGCCGAGCAGGAGTAGCGGCCCGCGCCGCCCGTCGGCCGACCCCGGGAACACGGACGGTGACCCGGGGTCGGTCACACTCCGGAGTGCTGTGGTGGCGCATCGGGGCGCGAACGGCTGCAATGGTGCGCCGACGGGGCGGCAGGCAGTCGTTTTCCGTGGTTACCAGGCAGTGTTTTCCGTTTTGTGTCCTTGCGCTGCGTGATCTTTCTCGGTGGCGGGTTTCGCCGTGGTTTCCGGGAGGTGAACCGGGGGCGCCGGTTCGGCGGCGGCGTATTTTATGAGCGTGATCTCTGTCACTGAACTCGGGGTGGGGAGGCGCTGCGCGGGTCCGGAGGAGGGGAAGAGGACCGACCGTCGTCACTGAGAGTAGTCGGCTTCGGAGGAGAGATCAGCTTCCGCATCCCGGAAGAAACTCCGGGGCACGGCTTCTGACCTGGGCGGATGCTCCGCCTCTCGGCGTGGGCGGAGAATGTGCGCAGTGGTTGCCAAAATCTCGAAAAATCCCTATTGGTCCTGCTAGGGTCACCCATCATCCTGTCCGCCCTGGTACGGACGCCACTACATGGCGGAACAGTGCAGTGGTAGGAGAGGAGTACCGAGGTCAGACGGCCCGTCGATGTCACTGAGTGTAAGGGGAGGGTGTGAGAGGTCGGCCCACCGAGGACGGCGGTGTGCAGCCGCCGGACGCCTCGCTCGCAGGCAGGAAGCCAGAGCAACAGGACCGGCGGCCGGCCCGGTCGTGGTGGCGCAGGCTGACCGGGAGACGGAAGCAGGCCCCGGCCCCCGCCCTGGCCGCGCCGGAGCCGGAGATCGTCTCGCCGGCCGAGAGCCGGGAGACCGCCCCGGACGATCCGCAGAACCTGCTGCCCACCGCGCTGGCCACCCTGGCCATGCGCGACCTCACCCTCGTCGACTCGCTGCTGGCCTTCGTCGAGCAGCTCGAGCGCCAGGAGGACGACCCCGAACAGCTCAAGGTGCTGTTCCAGATCGACCACCTCGCCACCCGGATGCGGCGCAACGGCGAGAACCTGCTGATCCTCGCGGGCCACGGCGGACAGGGCAAGCATACCGAACCGGTCCCGCTGCTCGACGTCGTCCGCGCCGCGATGTCCGAGGTGAGCGAGTACACCCGGGTCCAGCTCCAGGACCTGCCCCAGGACGCGGCGATCTCCCCCGACGCCGCCGACGACCTCAGCCACCTCGTCGCGGAGCTGCTGGACAACGCCATCGCCTTCTCGGCGGCCAAACTCCCGGTCGTCGTCCGCGGACGGATCGGGGCGGACGGCGCGCTCCTGATCGAGGTCGTCGACGACGGGATCGGCATTCCGGCCGAGCGCCTCGACCAGCTCAACCGGTGGCTCGCCACGCCGCCGCAGTTGAGCGAGGACGTCGTCCGGCACATGGGGCTCTACGTGGTCAGCAGGCTCGCCGCCCGCCAGAACGTCAGCGTGCAGTTGCAGACCCGCCCCTTCAGCGGGACCACCGCCTACGTCAGGATCCCCGGCGAGCTGGTCACCGCGGTCCCGCCCGTCCCCCAGACTCCCCGGACGCCCCGGCCGCCCGCCGGGACGCCGGCCCTCCCGCCGGTCGGTCGGCGCGGCCCCCAGCCGAGCCCTCCCGCCCCCACCCGCACGGGGGCGAGCGGCCTGCCCCGCCGGGAGTCCAAGCGCAACCGCCGGACGACCCCTGCGTCCCCGCCGCCTCCTGCGCCTCCCCCGCCCCGGCAGGACAAGCCGGTGCGCCCCTCCGCACCGGCCGCCGGCAGCGGCGAACTGTGGGAGCTCCCGCAGCGCCGCCGCTCCTCGGACGCTCCGCCCCGCCGCAGGGCCGGAGTGGAGGGGACAGCCCCGGAAGGCGGCCGGGGTCCCCGGGACGCGTCCGCCGGGGCCTTCTCGGGGCAGCCGCCCGGGTTCGCCGAACGCATCCGCGCCGACCTGGAAGGGCTCCTCAGCGGACAGGCTGAGGCGGCCCGGGAGATCGCGTCGAGGAGTCAGGGGAACAGCACCCCGGGTGCAGAAAGAGCGATGGAGAAATGACCGATTCCCATTCCGAGGTAGAGAAGTTCAACTGGGTCATCGACAACTTCGTCCGCGACGTCCCGGGCGTGAACCATGCCGCGGTGGTCTCGGCCGACGGACTGTTGCTCGCCCGCTCCCAGGGACTGCCACTGGAGGAGGCCGAGCAACTGGCGGCCGTGGCAAGCGGGATGGTCAGCCTCGCCCAAGGCACCTCGCGCATGTTCGACCAGGGCGAGGTGGAGCAGACCATCGTCCGCATGCGGCGGGGGCACCTCTTCCTCACCTCGATCGGGGACGGCTCGTGCCTGGCCGTACTGGCTGCCAGCGACTGCGACATGAAGATCGTCGGCTACCAGATGGCACTGCTCGTGGAGACCACCGGGCACGTCCTCACACCCAAGCTGCGGGGCGAGCTCCGCGAAGCGCTCATCAACTGACGGCGGCCGAAGAAGACACCCGGGAAGGCGCAGCATGATCCCCACGCCACCGCCAGGGGCGAGCAGGCGCGTGCGTTCCTACGCCCTGACGCTGGGACGTACGAGACCCTCCCTGCCCCTGCTGCTGGAAACGCTCGTCACCGCTGTGGACCCCGGTCCCGGCGGGCTCGCCGGGATGACCCCGGAACAGCGGAACATCTACCTGGCCTGCACCGAGTCGCGGTCGGTCACCGAGATCGCCACGACGGTCCAGTTGCCCATCGGCGTGGTGCGCGTGCTCATCAGCGACCTCGCCCAACAGGGCAAGGTGGAGATCCACCGCACCGTCGGCAGCGGCCCGCAGGCGGACACCGAACTCCTGGAGAGGATTCTTCATGGGCTTCACGCCATTGCCGGGTAGCGCCCCCAAGAAGGTGTCAGCGAAGATCGTCGTGGCCGGCGGCTTCGGGGTCGGCAAGACGACGCTGGTCGGATCGGTCTCCGAGATCCCCCCGGTCAACACCGAGGCGATCATGACCCAGGCCAGCGTGCCCCACGACGACCTCTCCAGGACGCCCGACAAGCAGACGACCACCGTCGCCATGGACTTCGGGCGCATCACCATCGCCCAGGACCTGATCCTCTACCTGTTCGGCACCCCTGGCCAGGCCCGGTTCTGGTTCATGTGGGAGGATCTGACCCGCGGGGCGATCGGTGCGGTCATCATCGTCGACACCCGTCGCCTGGAGGATTCCTTCCAGGCCATCGACTACTTCGAGAAGTACACCGACCTGCCCTTCCTGATCGCGGTCAACCACTTCGAGGGCGTGCCCATGCACCCCGTCGAGGACATCCGCAACGCGCTGGACCTCGACGACGACGTGCCCGTCGTCGTGTTCGACGCCCGGGACCGGAGGCAGTCGGCGGGGGTGCTGGCGAAGCTGGTCGAGTACACCATGAACTTCAACGCCGACCCGGCGTTGAGTCGGTGACCGCCCGGGGAGTGACATGCGCAGGATTCTGATCGTCGGTGCGGGCCAGTCCGGGCTGCAACTGGGCCTGTGCCTGCTACAGCACGACTACGACATCACCATCATGACCGCGCGCACCGCCTCCGAGCTCGCCTCGGGCCGGGCGGTGTCGGTGCAGTTGCTCACCAGCGACCAACTGGACCTGGAGCGCGCCTACGGGCTGGACCTGTGGGAGGGCAAGGCCCCGCCCGTCAGGGGCAGCAGGTTGAGCGGCAAGGGCAACTTCGGCAACGCCTCCTACGACTGGACCGGCTACTACCGCCGTCCCGCGCAGTCGGTGGACGAGCGGGTGAAGATGTCGGTCTGGCTGGACCTGTTCGAGAAGATGGGCGGCCAGGTGGTCATCCACCCGGTGACCGTCTCCGACCTGGACTACCTGGTCGGCATGTACGACCTGACGATCATCGCGGCCGGCCAGTCCGGCCTGGCCGAGATGTTCTCCGTCACGCACGACTGGCGGGCGCAGGGGATGCCCGAGTTCCGCAGCGCGATCGCCTACGTCACCGCCGCCGAGGACGACCCCTACGCCGAGGTCCAGACCGGGGGGTGGATCCCCGACGTCGGCCACCTGGTCAGCCTGCCCAGCTACTCGCTGAACGGACCCTGCCGCCTGCTGTGCATCAGCGCTCCGACGGTCGACGGCGTGGAGATGGCCTCGTGGCCGTCCCGGATGCGGCCCCAGCGGCAGTTGGAGCTGATGCTGGAGGGGATCAAGCACCTTCCCGAGCTGTACGAGATCTACAAGGACGCCGAACTCGTCGACCCCAAGGCGGTCGCCATGGACCCCACGCGCCCCCTCGTGCGCGACCCGGTGGCGGTGCTGCCCTCGGGCGGGAAGGTGCTGGGCATCGGCGACACCCTCATCACGACCGGTCCGGGGTTCGCCCAGAACGCCAACAACGAGTGCCGCAGCGCGGACATCTACCTGAAGGCGATCCTGGAGCACGGCGACCAGCCGTTCGACGAGGACTTCATGCGCGCCACCTTCGCCCGCTTCGAGGAGTTCGCCCGCCCCTTCTACAGCGACCTGGTCGTCCTCATCACCACGCTTCCACCGCACGTCCTCGAGGTGTACGAGACGGCCAACACCTGCCAGGCGGTGGCCGACCGGTTCGTGGAGGGCTTCAACGACCCGGCCGACATGCTGAGCTGGCTGGGCGACCCGGAGGCCACCCGGGCCTTCCTCGCCGAGGTCGCCGGGGGCTGACGACCGGGCCGCGGGCCGGTCAGTCCCCGGCGAGGACCCGGGGCCGCCGCTCCGGGACGGCCCAGTAGAGGGCCATGGCCCCGTAGCCCGCGGCCATCGCCGTCACCACCGGGGCCGACACCCCCGACGGGGGGACCGCCAGCGCGGCCACCGCGGCGGCGGCGACGAACGCGGCGTTGAAGAGCATGTCGTAGACGGAGAAGACCCGTCCCCGGTAGGCGTCGTCGACGTGCCGCTGGACCAGGGTGTCCACGGTGACCTTGACCCCCTGGGAGACCACGCCGAGCACGAACCCCGCGACGGGGAACACCGCGGCGTCGAACGGGAGCCCGAACACCAGCAGCGCCGCCGCCCCCGCGGCCAGCAGCGCGGCGATCCACGTCCGGGCGCGCATCCGCTCCCGCGCCCACGGGGTGGCGACCGCCCCGGCCAGGAAGCCGACGGCGGAGGCCGCCACCGTCACGCTGAACGAGGCGAACCCGGCGGTGCCGCCCTCGGTGAAGGTGTTGTTGTACAGCAGCAGCGTCATGATCGTGGAGATGCCGTACAGGAAGCGGTGCCCGGCGATCGTGGCCAGGCCGTCCCGGGCCGGACGGCGCCCCCAGATGTGCCGCGCCCCGTCGGCCAGTCCGGTCAGCACGTTCCGCAGCGCCCTGCGCACCCGCGGGGACTCGGCGGCCAGGTCGGGGCCCAGCTCGGCGCGGCCGAGCGTCAGCGAGACCAGGCCGGCCGCGGCGAAGCCGACGCCCGCTCCGGCCAGGATCAGCGCGGTGCCCACCGGGCCGTCCCCGCCCAGCAGGCGCAGCCCCGCCCCCGCGCCCGCGCCGAGGAAGGCGGCCGCGGTGCCGCAGGTGGGGGTGACCGCGTTCGCCATGACCAGCCGGTCCTCCGGCACCACGTGCGGCAGCGCGGCCGAGAGCGCGGAGAGGAAGAAGCGGTTGACGCTCAGCAGGAGCAGCGCGGCCAGCAGGAACGGCGCTCCGTCCGAGCCCGCGGCCACCAGCGCCGCCGTGAGCCCCGCGAGTGCGGCCTTGGCCAGCGCGGAGAACAGGAGGACCTGGCGGCGCTGCCACCGGTCGATGAGCACCCCGGCGAACGGCCCCACGACGGAGAACGGCAGGAGCAGCACGGCGAACGCCGCCGCCACCGCTCCTGCCGTGGTGTGCTGTTCGGGGGAGAAGAAGACGTAACCGGCCAGCCCGGCCTGGTAGACGCCGTCGGAGAACTGCGAGGCCACCCGGGTCCCGAAGAGCCTGCGGAACCGAGGGCCGCGCAGTACCTCGCGCAGGTCGCCGTGGAAGGACACCCGACCAGGGTAGGCCGGGTCAGAACCTGGTCAGAACGCCGTCCGCGGTGCTGATCGACCCGTCGGGCTGCTCGGTGGCCACGCCGACGTACAGGTCGTCGCCGTCCACGATGAAGTGCAGGTAGCCGAACAGGGTGCAGGTGCCGTTGCCGTCGTCCATGGTGTAGTACTCCAGGTCGACGCTGTCCTCGGTGTTGGAGGTGGTGAGGATGTCCCACCGGCACGACTCGCCGTTCGGCATGGACAGGTCGGCCCCGCCGAGGCTCTCCCCGGCGACCATGTGGACCTCCAGGGTCCAGGTGGACTCGTAGTTGCCGTCCAGGTCGTACTGGGTCATGACCCCCGACCAGCTGCCGTCCATGGCCTCGGGGAACTCCCCGGTGCTCAGCTCGTCGTCCGGGGGCTCCGGGACGTCGTCGGGAATGTCGTCGGGAATCCAGTCGGAGTCCCCCAGGACGTCGGGGGTCTGCGCGGAGGTGCTCTCCTGCGGCCTGGGGGAGTCGGCCACGGGGGCGGGCTCCGGATCGCGTCCGCCGAAGACGAGGACCAGCACGATCGCCACGATCAGGAAGACGATGACCACACCGCCGACGGCGAGGACAACGGTGGTCCCGGTGGAGTTCCTGCGAGGCTGGGGAGCGGGAGGGTACTGCGGGGTGTAGCCGCCGTCCTGCCACTGCGGTCCCTGACCCGGATGCGAGGGAGGTTGTGGGGAATAGCTCACGGACGTGCCGTCCCTTCCGGTGAAAGCCCGCTCACGGGCAGCACCCGAAACCAGGAAAACGCTGGCCACAGTGTGCGGAAAAGCTCTGTTCCACTTCTTTTGCAGTTGTTGGAAATCTGTCCGGGCAGCAGAGGGTGACACCGTTGTCACCTTTGTGTTCCCTGGCTTTCCTGCGTTCGGTGAGATGGTTCCCGCACGCTTTTGGTTCCGAGGCTTTTTCGGGATTTCTCCGGAAAAGGAGAACGCCGGAGCGGTCGATCCGCTCCGGCGTTCCGCAGTTGCGGACGGTGTCCGGGTCAGCGCTCGATCTCTCCGGCGATGAACTTCTCCACCGCCTCGTGCGCCTCGGAGTCGGAGTACTGCACCGGCGGCGACTTCATGAAGTAGGAGGAGGCCGACAGGATCGGCCCGCCGATGCCGCGGTCCTTGGCGATCTTGGCGGCGCGCACGGCGTCGATGATGATGCCCGCCGAGTTCGGCGAGTCCCACACCTCCAGCTTGTACTCCAGGTTCAGCGGGACGTCGCCGAAGGCGCGCCCCTCCAGGCGCACGTACGCCCACTTGCGGTCGTCCAGCCACGGCACGTGGTCGGACGGGCCGATGTGCACCGACCGGGCGTTGAGCTCGTGCGGGATCTGCGAGGTGACCGACTGGGTCTTGGAGATCTTCTTCGACTCCAGCCGCTCCCGCTCCAACATGTTCAGGAAGTCCATGTTGCCGCCGAAGTTGAGCTGGTAGGTGCGGTCGACGACCACCCCGCGGTCCTCGAACAGCTTCGACAGCACCCGGTGCGTGATGGTGGCGCCCACCTGGGACTTGATGTCGTCGCCGACGATGGGCACGCCCGCGTCGGTGAACTTCTTCGCCCACACCGGGTCGGAGGCGATGAACACCGGCAGGGCGTTGACGAACGCCACCCCCGCGTCGATGGCGCACTGGGCGTAGAAGCGGTCGGCCTCCTCGGAGCCGACCGGCAGGTAGGAGACCAGCACGTCGGCTCGGGCGGCCTTGAGCGCGGCGACCACGTCGACGGCGTCCTCGGTGGACTCCTCGATGGTCTGCCGGTAGTACTTGCCCAACCCGTCGAAGGTCGGACCGCGCTGCACCGTCACCCCGGTGGGCGGGACGTCGCAGATCTTGATCGTGTTGTTCTCGCTCGCGGTGATCGCCTCGGACAGGTCCCGGCCGACCTTCTTGGCGTCCACGTCGAACGCTGCGACGAACTCGATGTCCCGGATGTGGTACGGACCGAACTCCACGTGCATGAGGCCGGGCACGCGGGATGCCGGATCGGCGTCCCGGTAGTAATGGACGCCCTGGACGAGTGAGGCGGCACAGTTGCCCACGCCCACGACGGCTACACGTACCGAACCCATGGCAGTGGTCTCCTTCTGTCGATTCCGAAATCTCTGAGTGCGTGGGACGGGCCTGTCGCGGCGAGGCCGCGCGACCGGGACGCGCGGGGCTGGATCATCCCGACAGTCTCGGCTGGGGCGGGGGAGACGCGGCGTGGTGCTGTTCCCGTGCGATGAGGCTGTCGAGCCAGTGGATCTCCCGCTCCACGGACTCCGCGCCATGTCGGTGCAGTTCCCGCATGTAGGCACCGGTGGCCCGGGAGCCTTCGGCGGGGGACGACAGGCGGGAGCGCAGGTCCTCCAGCCGGGAGAGCAGCCGGTCGCGCCGACCGTGCAGGATGCGCAGCCGGAGGTCCGACCGGGCATGCCCGAACAGGGCGAAGTACACGCCGAAGCTCTCGTCGTCGCAGGTCGCTGGAGTGATGTCGGCCAGCAGCCCGTGCAGGTGCTCGTGGCCGGCCTCGGTGAGCCGGTAGACGATCCGGGACCGTCCGCCGTACTCGGCCTCCTCGGGGTGCTGTGAGATATGTCCCTGCCGCAGCATCTCCTTCAGGCAGGGGTACAGCGAACCGTAGGAGAAGGCCCGGAAGACGCCCAGTTCGGAGTTGAGCCGTTTGCGGAGTTCGTAGCCGTGCAGCGGGGTCTCGTAGAGCAGGCCCAGTACCGCCAGCTCCAGCACCCTGGCCCGGCGCGCGCCCATTCCTCACCTCCGCCCCGGTCGTGTCCTCGGACATGGTGGCCATCTCTACCCCCGGCGGGGGAGACGCACGCACCAGTGTGGTTTTTGAGTGCTATGAGTGTATCGGGTCGATATATTGAGGCCGTAGACGGGGTGGGACCCGGAAGGAACTGCCGGGCGGGCGGAAAGGCCGGTACCGTCGGGGGTTTGCGGCGGTCCGCGGTGGCCGGGTCTGGTTTATGCCCTGATTGTGGAAAACGATGCGCGCACTCGGCGTGGCCAGGTACTCTCACCCGTGGGTTGTGCTATACGGCGTTACCGTCCTAACGTAACGTTCGCCCCAGTAGGACCATCGCACGCCGTTTGCCACGGTCCGGCGTTTGTCATGTGTCGGCGGTGCTGCTGGTCCGCCGCTCACACGACAGCGTGAGCGGCCGAAACGGGGAACGGCCACCGGCCGTCGCGAGAGCCCCCGCTCGCGACGTCCCACCCGTAGAGCGGATCGGGTGCGGGCCGCCCACGAGTGTCTCCCCCTCGAGCAGCCAGTGACAGGAGGTCAGGCAACAGCCGGTTCGATCCCGTCTCACCAGTGCCTTCGGTCACGCGCCGATCCCCAGGCAGTACTGGGAGCGGGGAGCAACGGAGCGCGGCGTTTCCGCGTGGTCCGGGGGCGGCACTGCTCTCCCCAGAAGTCGACAGGCCGATCGGCCTTCAACAGACGAACGAGGACGCGTGAGTACCGAAAGACGACGGAGCGCCGGCGGGCGCCGCCGGGCCGACGGCCCGGTCGGGGAGCCGCGCGGCAACGGCGGTAGGCGTAGCCGCGACGGCTACGCCGCGGACGAACGCGCCGCGGCGAGCCGCCGCAGGCCGCCGGAGGACGACGGTTTCTGGGCCGACGAGCGCCCGCGGCGTTCCCGTGCGCCGCGGGACGACTACGACGACCGACCCCGCCGCTCTCGCACGCCGCAGGACGGCTACGACGAGCGCCCGCGCCGACGGGCCAGGGACGACGACTACGGCTATGACGAGCGCCCGCGGCGTTCCCGTGCGCCGCGGGACGACTACGACGACCGACCCCGCCGACGGGCCGCCGCCGCGGAGACGGCCGTGCTGGAGAGCGGTGGCGGCGGGGGCCGCCGCCGCGCCCGGGACGGCCACCCCGACGACGGGCGTCCGGGGCGGCGCCGCCGGGCCGACGAGGAGGGCTACAGCGGTCGGCGCCGCGCCAACGCGGCCCACTCCGGAGCCGCGGGGGGCCGTCGCCGCCGCGCCCGGGACGACGAGGACGAGTACGACGAGCGCGGACCGGTCAAGCGCTTCTTCGCCAAGGCGTGGAAGCCCGCGCTCATCACCATGGCGGTGCTGTTCGTCCTCGGCGCGGTCGGCATCGGCATCGCCTACGCGATGGCGCCCTCGCCCGAGGACCTCCAGGCGAAGGCTGACGCGCAGTTGGCGGCGAACGTCGTCTACTTCGAGGACGGCAAGACCGAGGCCACCAAGTTCGGTGAGACCACCCGGGTCCCGGTCGACATCAGCGAGGTGCCCCAGACCGTGATCGACGGCGTGCTGGCCGCCGAGCACCGCACCTTCTACGAGGACAACGCGATCAACCCGGTGGGTCTGGCCCGAGGCATCCTCTTCGGCGGTTCGCAGGGTGGCGGTTCGACCATCACCCAGCAGATGGCCCGCAACTACTACGACTCGCTGACCACCAACGAGACGTCGACCATCGCCCGGTACACCCGTAAGTTCAACGAGATCCTGATCGCGTTCAAGGTCGAGCAGAGCCTGACCAAGGACGAGATCCTGGAGCAGTACCTCAACACCATCTACTTCGGGCGCGGCATCGGGGTGCAGGCCGCCGCGCAGGGCTACTTCGGCAAGGACGTCAGCGAGCTCGACGCCGCCGAGGGCGCGTTCATCGGCACGGTCATCCAGCAGCCCGGAAACTTCGGCACCGCGGTGCCCGGCTCCGAGATGTACGAGATCCTCGAGGAGCGCTGGGCGTACACGGTCAAGGGCCTCGTCGAGATGCACGAGGAGAACCCGGAGCGCGGCCTGTCCCAGGAGGAGGCCGACAAGCTGGAGTTCCCCGACCCCAAGCCGATCGAGGCCGACGACAACTACTCGGGCTACCGCGGCTACATCCAGGAGGCGGTCCGCAACGAGCTGGAGACCCGCTACGGCCTGAGCGCCGACCAGGTCGCGCGGGGCGGCTACCAGGTCACCACCTCCCTCAACGAGCAGTGGATGAAGTACGCCGAGGAGGTCGTCGAGAACCAGAGGGAGCAGACCCGCAACAACACCGGCCAGGAGATCCCGGACGAGACCCAGTTCGGCATCGCCGTGGTCGAGACCTCCACCGGTGAGATCAAGGCCTTCTACGGCGGCCCCGACCCCACCCAGTACGCCAACCAGTCGCTGGTCCAGCGCCAGCAGGCGGGGTCGGCGTTCAAGCCGTACGTGCTGGCCACCGCGCTGGAGCAGGGCATCAGCCTGAAGAGCGTCTACGACGGCGACAGCCCCAAGGAGTTCCCGGGTCTGGCCCAGCCGGTCCGCAACGACAGCAACGTCAGCTACGGTCCGGTCGACCTGATCCAGTCCACCAAGGACTCGATCAACACCAGCTACGTGCAACTGGCCATCGAGGTCGGCCCGCAGGCGGTGATCGATACCGCCCTGGCCGCGGGCATTCCGGAGAAGCAGTTGGAGACGGCCGAGATCGGTCCCAACATCGCGCTGGGCACCATGTCGGTCGCCGCGGTCGACCAGGCCAGCGGATTCGCGACCTTCGCCAACGGCGGGTACCACATGCCCCAGCACCTGATCGTCAGCGTCGTGGACACCGAGACCGGCGAGGAGCTGGTGCCCAACGACGCCGACATCCTGGATGCCGGCGGCACCCAGGCGTTCAGCGCGGACACCGCGGCCGACGCCACCTACGCGATGCAGCAGGTGATCACCCCCGAGCACAACGCCCGGCTGGACGACGGCCGCCCGATGGCGGGCAAGACCGGTACCTCGAACAACGCCGTGTCCGCGTGGTTCGTGGGCTTCGTCCCGCAGTACTCCACCGCGGTCGGACTGCACCGCAGCGACGGACAGCCGCTCGTGCTGCCCGGCGAGTCCAGCATCTACGGTGGTCAGATGCCGGCGAGGCTGTGGAAGGCGTTCATGACCAAGGTGCTGGAGGACGTGCCGCCGGAGGAGTTCCCCGAGCCCGTCTACGGCGGCGAGATCCGCAACCACGCGCCGACTCCGACCCCGGACCCGTCGCAGTCTCCGGACACGGAGGAGACGGAGATGCCCGACCCGGAGCCGAGCCTGCCGGTCCCGTCGTTCACGCCTCCGAACCACAACGACGACCCGTGCGCCCACGCCAACCCGTGGTACACCCCGCCGGGCTGCAACGAGGAGGAGGAGCCTCCGGGCGACGGGGAGACCACTCCGCCGCCGACCGGCGACGACCCGCCCGGCATGCCCGGCAACGGTCCCCGAGGTCCGCTGGGCAACAACCAGGTCTACTACTACCGGGACCAGGAGTGACCTCTTCGCCGCACCGGTCCGCGCGGACCGGGCCCCGGGGCGCCG
>Ga0207864_1000474_pt1 | contig 55717 bp, 51 predicted proteins | sample HigsolmetaAR202D_FD_184834 | JGI IMG/M metagenome (GOLD analysis project Ga0207864, IMG submission 184834) | Ionic liquid and high solid enriched microbial communities from the Joint BioEnergy Institute, USA - AR20-2-D (SPAdes) (version 2) ...
TCACCCACGTGTTACTCACCCGTTCGCCACTCGAGTACCCCCGAAGGGGCCTTTCCGTTCGACTTGCATGTGTTAAGCACGCCGCCAGCGTTCGTCCTGAGCCAGGATCAAACTCTCCAAACAAAACCCAAGGGGCACAAACCCCACAAGGCCAATCAGAGAAACCCTGACAAACAAACCAACCGCACCCCCAAACGAGGAAAACAAGGCGCGGTCAAAAAAGCAACAAACAAAACCACCAACACACTATTGAGTTCTCAAACAACACACCCGCTCCGCGGGCAACCCTGCCAGCGTACTTCCTGCTGGCCGGGCCGTCAACCTCCGGTCCGGGTTTTTCGCCCCGCCCCGGCGGCGACGACTACTTTACGCAATAACCCGCCGAGTTACAAAATCGGGCTTCTACCAGCGGAAACACCGCCATGTTCGGCCCGATCGGGGGTCAGCAGACCCGTTCGATCTCCGCCCCCAGCGCGGTCAGGTTCTCCACGAACATCGGGTAGCCCCGGTCGATGTGGAAGACGTCGTGCACCTCGGTCTCGCCGTCGGCGACGAGGCCGGCGAGCACCAGGCCGGCGCCGGCCCGGATATCGGAGGCCCACACCGGTGCACTGGACAACTGCGGCAACCCGCGGACCACCGCGTGGTGGCCGTCGGTGCGGGCATCGGCACCGAGCCGCACCATCTCCTCGACGAACCGGAACCGGGCCTCGAACACGTTCTCGGTGATCATCGAGGTCCCGTCGGCGATCGACGCCAGCGCGATCGCCATCGGCTGCAGGTCGGTCGGGAAACCCGGGTACGGCAGCGTCGCGACGTTGACCGCCTTGGGCCGCTCGTACTGCACCACCCGGAAGCCGTTGTCGTGCTGGGTGACGGTGGCGCCGGCATCGTGCAGTTTGTGCAGCACCACCTGCAGGTGCTGCGGATCCACCCCGGTCACCTGCACGTCACCGCGGGTCATCGCCGCGGCGATCCCCCAGGTCGCGGCGACGATCCGGTCCCCGATCACCCGGTGCTCGGTCGGATAGAGCCGGTCCACCCCGGTGATGGTCAGCGTCGAGGTCCCCGCACCCCGGATCTGCGCCCCCATGTCGTTGAGCATGTCGCACAGGTCGACGACATCCGGTTCGCGCGCGGCGTTGTGGATCGTCGTGACCCCCTCGGCGAGCACCGCCGCCATGAGGATGTTCTCGGTCGCCCCCACCGAGGGGAACTCGAGCTGGATCTCCGCGCCCCGCAGGTGGTCGGCCTCGGCAACCACGCAACCGTGCTCGATGTTGCACCGCGCACCGAGCTGACGCAGGCCGGCCTGGTGCATGTCCAGCGGCCGCGACCCGATCGCGTCACCCCCGGGCAGCGCGACGCGGGCCCGCCTGCACCGGCCCACCAGCGGACCGAGCACACACACCGAGGCGCGGAACTGCCGGACCGCGGCGAAGTCCGCGTCGTACTTGAGCTCGTCGGGCGAGGTCACCCGGACGGTGTCGCCGTCGAGTTCGACCGTCGCGCCCAGCCCGCGCAGCACCTCGGCCATCAACGGAACGTCCAGAATGTCCGGGGCGTTGGTGATCGTGCTGGTGCCCTCGGCGAGCAACGCCGCCGCCATCAACTTCAGGACGCTGTTCTTCGCGCCGCTGACGGCGACTTCGCCGGTCAACCGATTTCCGCCGGTGACCACGAACCGCTCGCTCACGCGGGCCAGTCTAGACAGCGAACTGGTTCGATGTCAGTTTCCCGGTACGTTTGGACCATGGCAGTCCACCTCACCCGCATCTACACCCGCACCGGCGACGACGGCACCACCGGCCTGGCCGATTTCAGCCGGGTGCCCAAGACCGATGCGCGGTTGGTGGCCTATGCCGACTGCGACGAGACCAACGCCGCGATCGGAGCGGCGCTGGCCCTCGGCGATCCGCCCGAACGGATCGCCGCGGTGCTGCGCCGGATCCAGAACGATCTGTTCGACGCCGGCGCCGACCTGTCCACCCCGGTGACGGCGGACCCGAAGTACCCGCCGCTGCGGATCACCGCGGACTACATCGACCGGCTCGAACACTGGTGTGACGAGTTCAACGCCGGCCTGCCGGCGCTGACGTCCTTCATCCTGCCGGGCGGCACCCCGCTCGCGGCGCTGCTGCACGTGGCCCGCACGGTGTGCCGGCGCGCCGAGCGCTCGGCCTGGCACGCGGTCGAGGTGCACGGCGAGACGGTGAGCCCGCTGCCCGCCAAGTACCTCAACCGGCTCTCGGACCTGTTGTTCATCCTGTCACGGGTGGCCAATCCCGACGGCGACGTGCTCTGGCAGCCCGGCGGCCCGGCCGCCGAACCGGCCGATCAGTAGGTCCGGCGGCGGGACCGCGGCGACGGCCTCGACTCCACCCAGGACAGGAACGCCGTCAGCGCCCCGCGGTCGAGCGCGATCTCGTACCCGCGCCGGCGCTCCGGCCCGACGTCGCGCAGCTCGAGGACGACCGTCTCGTCGGTCATGATGTCGAACTCGTCACCGCGCGGCGAGCGCCGGCCGACGATCTCCAGGCCGCGCCGGCTCAGCCGGCGGTCCGGCCACCACCGCAGACTCGACAGCCGGAAGAAGTCGGCCTGCCCACCGCGGTAGCGCAGCACGCCGTGCCGCCAGCCGTGCCCGCCCTCGGCGGGCAGGTCGCGCAGGATAGCGGCGTTGCCACCCAGCTTGCGCAGCTTCCACAGCCGGTAGCTGAGCATCACCGCGAACAGCCCGAAAACACCGATGAGCGCGACCATGACGACAGTCATGAGCGCGCTCATCAGTGTTTGTTCCCGTCTTCTGCGGTCCGGGGATCCCCGCTAGTCGAGCTGCCCCAGGGCCCGCAGCCGCGCCCGGCCGCGGGCCGCGACCACCGGGTCGTCGGACTCCGCGTCCCGCTTGGCTGCGTCGGCGTCGATCTCGTGCTCGAACTCCGCCGACTCCGCGAGGATGATCACACCGTCCTCGGTGACCGACATGTACCCGCCGTCCACCGCGATGCGCAGATCGTCCTCGCCCTCGCGCTCGACGCGCACCATCGCGTCGTCGACCAGCTGGGCCACCAGCGGAATGTGGCGGGGCAGAATGCCGATCTCCCCGGCGGTGGTCCGGGTGAACAGGAAAGTGGCCTTCCCGGACCAGATCTCGCGCTCGACCGCGACGATGTCGACCTGCATGTCAGCCACGCCACACCACCTTTCGCACTCGAGGGCGACTACGCATTGCTGCTGGCCGGAACGCCGACCGGGGCACCGTCACCCTGCGAGTCCTCCAGCTTGACGCCGAGGCTCTCGGCCTTCTTCGCCAGGTCGTCCAGACCGCCGATGAGGAAGAACGCCTGCTCGGGCACGTGGTCGAACTCGCCCTTGCAGAGCCGGTCGAACGCCTCGATGGTCTCCTTGACCGGCACGGTCGAACCGGGCTGGCCGGTGAACTGCTCGGCCGCCATCATGTTCTGGCTCAGGAAGCGCTCGATGCGGCGGGCCCGGTTCACCAGCTGCTTGTCCTCCTCGGACAGCTCGTCGATACCGAGGATCGCGATGATGTCCTGGAGATCCTTGTAGCGCTGCAGGATCCGGATGACTTCCTGGGCCACCCGGTAGTGCTCCTCGCCCACGATCGCCGGGTCGAGGATGGTCGAGCTCGACGCCAGCGGGTCCACCGCCGGGAAGATGCCCTTCGAGAACACCGCACGGGACAGCTCCGTGGTGGCGTCGAGGTGGGCGAACGTGGTCGCCGGCGCCGGGTCGGTGTAGTCGTCGGCGGGCACGTACACGGCCTGCATCGAGGTGATGGAGTGGCCGCGGGTCGAGGTGATGCGCTCCTGCAGCTCACCCATCTCGTCGGCCAGGGTGGGCTGGTAACCCACCGCCGAGGGCATACGACCGAGCAGGGTCGACACCTCGGAACCGGCCTGGGTGAAGCGGAAGATGTTGTCGATGAACAGCAGCACGTCCTGGCCCTGCTCGTCGCGGAAGAACTCCGCCATGGTCAGGGCCGACAGGGCCACGCGCATACGGGTGCCCGGCGGCTCGTCCATCTGACCGAACACCAGCGCGGTGTCCTTGAGCACGTTCGCCTCGCGCAGCTCGACCCACAGGTCGTTGCCCTCACGGGTGCGCTCGCCGACGCCGGCGAACACCGAGGTACCGCCGAAGTTGCGGGCGATACGGTTGATCATCTCCTGGATGAGCACCGTCTTGCCCACGCCGGCGCCGCCGAACAGGGCGATCTTGCCGCCGCGCACGTACGGGGTCAGCAGGTCGACGACCTTCAGACCGGTCTCGAGCATCTCGGTCTTGGGCTCGAGGTCGCGGAAGGCCGGCGGCTTGCGGTGGATCGACCAGTGGGTGAAGTCCTTGCCGTAGCCCGGCTCGTCGAGGCAGTCACCCAGCGCGTTGAACACGTGGCCCTTGACGCCGTCGCCGACCGGCACGGTGATGGTGTTGCCGGTGTCGGTCACCTCGGCGCCGCGGACCAGACCGTCGGTCGGCTGCATGGAGATGCACCGCACCATGTTGTCGCCGAGGTGCTGGGCGACCTCCAGGGTCAGCGTCTTGGCCAGCGACTTGAAGGTGATGTCGACGTGCAGCGCGTTGAACAGTTCCGGCACCGCACCGCGCGGGAACTCGACGTCGACGACCGGACCGGTGATCCGTACCACCCGGCCCTTTGCGTCATTTCCAGCGGCCTTGCTGGTGTTCTCAACCGTAGCGGTCATGTCTCTCTTCGCTTTCCTATGGGGCTTATCGACCGGAGGCGTCGGCCAGCGCGTTGGCACCGCCGACGATCTCGCTGATTTCCTGGGTGATCTGGGCCTGCCGCTCCCGGTTCGCCATCAGCGTGAGCGACTTGATCAGTTCGTCGGCGTTGTCGCTCGCCGACTTCATGGCGCGTCGGCGCGAGGCCGACTCCGAGGCCGCCGCCTCCAGCAGCGCCGCGTAGACACGCGTCGCGATGTAGCGCGGGAGCAGCGACTCGAACAGCGTCGTGGCGTCAGGCTCGAACGAGAACAGGGTGTGCGGCTCCGTCGATTCCCCGACGTACTCGACCACCATCGGCGCGATCCGGTGCGCCTCCGCGGTCTGCGACAGCATCGACTTGAACTCGGTGTAGACGATGTGCAGTTCGTCCACGCCGAGGATGCCGTCCGGACCCGGTTCGTCACCGTCGTCGTCGGCACCGGCCATGAACGCCGTCACCAGCGTGTCGGCGATCTTCTTGGCGTCCGCGTAATCGGGCCGCTCGGAGAACCCGGTCCACGACTCGACCACCTTCCGGTTGCGGAAGCTGTAGTAGGCCAGTGCCTTCCGGCCGACCACATAGAGGACCGGGTTCTTGCCCTGCTCACGCAGCAGCGCGAACAGCTCCTCGGCGCGCCGCAGCACGTTGGCGTTGTACGCGCCGCAGAGGCCGCGGTCGGAGGACACCACCAGGACGCCGGCCCGCTTCGGGTTGGGACGCTCCACCAGCAGCGGATGATCCAGCGCGCTGGCGTCGGCCAGGTTGGTCAGCATGTTGGTGATCTCGGCGGCGTACGGCCGAGCCGCCTCGACTCGGGCCTGCGCCTTGGAGATCCGCGACGTCGCGATCAGCTCCTGGGCCTTGGTGATCTTCTTGATCGCCCCGGCGGAGCGGATGCGGCCGCGCAGTTCGCGCAGTGTGGCTGCCATGGATGTCTACCCCGGCCCTTCTCAGTTCTTCTTCGGCGCCGGCTTACGAACCTTCACCGATTCCTTGCCGACCTCTTCCGGGTCCAGCGGCTCGGCGTGCTCGTCGACGACCACCGAGCTGCCGTCGGTGGTCTGGAACCCGCGCTTGAACTCGTTGATCGCGTCGATCAGCTTGTTCTCGTTCTCCTCCGAGAGCTTGCTGGTCTCGCGGATGTCGGCCAGGATCTCCGGCTTGGCCGCCCGGACGTGCTCGAGGAACTCGGCCTCGAAGCGCTGCACGTCCTCAACCGGCACCGAGTCCAGGTGCCCCTTGACACCGAGGTAGATCGAGACCACCTGCTCCTCGACCGGCAGCGGCGCGTACTGCGGCTGCTTGAGCAGCTCGACCAGCCGGGCACCGCGGTCCAGCTGCGCCTTCGAGGCGGCGTCGAGGTCGGAGGCGAACGCGGCGAAGGCCTCCAGCTCGCGGTACTGCGACAGGTCCAGACGCAGCGAGCCCGCGATGTCCTTCATCGCCTTGATCTGCGCGGCGCCACCCACGCGGGACACCGAGACACCGACGTTGATGGCCGGCCGCACGCCCTGGTTGAACAGGTCGGACTCCAGGAAGCACTGGCCGTCGGTGATCGAGATGACGTTGGTCGGGATGTAGGCCGAGATGTCGTTGGCCTTGGTCTCGATGATCGGCAGCCCGGTCAGCGAGCCGCCGCCCATCTCGTCGGAGAGCTTCGCGCAGCGCTCCAGCAGACGCGAGTGCAGGTAGAACACGTCACCCGGGTAGGCCTCGCGACCCGGCGGGCGGCGCAGCAGCAGCGAGATGGCGCGGTAGGCCTCGGCCTGCTTGGTCAGGTCGTCGAACACGATCAGCACGTGCTTGCCCTGGTACATCCAGTGCTGGCCGATGGCCGAGCCGGTGTACGGGGCGATCCACTTGTAACCGGCCGAGTCCGACGCGGTGGCCGCGACGATGGTGGTGTACTCCATCGCGCCGGCCTCCTCCAGCGCCCGGTGCACCGCGGCGATGGTGGTGCCCTTCTGGCCGATCGCGACGTAGATGCAGCGCACCTGCTGCTTCGGGTCGCCGGTCTCCCAGTTCTTGCGCTGGTTGATGATGGTGTCGACGCAGACGGCGGTCTTGCCGGTCTTGCGGTCGCCGATGATCAGCTGACGCTGGCCGCGGCCGATCGGGGTCATCGCGTCGATGGCCTTGATACCGGTCTGCAGCGGCTCGCCGACGGACTGGCGCTGCACCACGGTGGGCGCCTGCAGCTCCAGGGCGCGACGCTCGGTGGCCTTGATCTCACCCTTGCCGTCGATCGGCTCGCCGAGCGGGTTGACCACGCGGCCGAGGTACTCGTCGCCGACCGGCACCGACAGCACCTCGCCGGTGCGCTTGACCGGCTGGCCTTCCGCGATCTTCTCGAAGTTGCCGAGGATCACCGCGCCGATGCTGTGCTCGTCGAGGTTCAGCGCCACGCCCAGCACCCCGCCGGGGAACTCGAGGAGTTCCTGCGTCATCACCGAGGGCAGACCCTCGACGTGCGCGATACCGTCGCCGGCGTCGACGACGGTGCCGATTTCCTCGCGTTGGGTGTCGGAGGCGAAGGTGGCGACGTAGTCCTCGATCGCACCTTGAATATCAGCAGCCGAGATTGTCAAGTCTGCCATGGCTTTTCGCTTTCCTACCTTTTGGTTCCGTTGGGGTCTGGGCGGTTGGTCGCTGCCTCGCGCCAGCCCGGCCGCCTCAGTCGGGCAGCTGGGTCTGGGCGGCGGCCAGCCGCGACGACAGCGATCCGTCGATCACCTCGTCGCCGACGGAGATCGTCAGACCTCCGAGCAGATCCGGGTTCAGATGCAGCTGCACCGAGACCGGATGGTTGTAGATGCGGGCGAGCAGTTCGGTGAGCCGGCTGCGCTGCTCCTCCGACAGCTCCGCCGCAGCCGTGACGTGCGCGACGACCTCGCCGCGCCGCGCCACCGCCAACTCGGCGAGTTCGGTGACCGCGTCGTCGGCACGCCGTCCGTGCAGCAGCTCGACGGTGTGCGCCAGCAGCGCCCGGGTGATCGGGTGCACGCGATCACCGATGACGTTGTCCAGCAACCGGATTCGGCCATCGACCGGGGCGGTGTAGTCACCCAGCAGGCCGGCCAGCCGACTCTGCTGGTCCAGGATCCGCCCGAACCGGAACAGCTGCTCCTCGACCTCGTCGGCCACGTTCTCGCGGTCGGCCCGGGTCAGCAGCGCCAACCGGGCCGCGTGCTCGACGGCACCGACCAGGTCGGCCTCGGCCGACCACCGCTGCGCCGCGGCGGTCTTGACGACCTGCAGCGCCGGGTCGCCGACCTTGCCGGCCAGCAGCCGGTCCACCAGCTGGGCCTTGCGCTCGCCGGCGTCGGCGGGCTCGGCCAGCACGGCCAGCAGCGCGGACTCCCGCTCCAGCAGCTTGGCCACCGCGACCAGGTCGTCGGCCAGCTTGGACAGGGCATCGGGGTCGAGGCCGGCGGTCAGCTCGTCGAGCCGGGCCACGACGGCGCCCAGCGCCGCGCGGCTGGCCGACCGCAGCTTGGCGGTCACCGGATCCTCGATCACCGCGTCGGACGGCGCCATCGCGTCGAGGTCGTCGAGGAAGCGGTCCACGGTCGCCGACCGGTTGGCCGCGTCGGCGACGTGTTCCCGGACGAGCTCGGTGGCCCGGCGCAGCGACTCGGCCCCCAGGCTCTGGCGCAGCTCACGGATGAGCTGCTGGCGCAGCAGCTCGACCTGCGCCTCGCCCTGGGCCTTGACGCGATCCACCTCGGCGTCGGCCTGCTCGCGCAGCTGCTCGGCGATCTTCACCGAGTCGGCACGGGCCTCCTCGGTGATCCGCGCGGCCTCCGCCCTGGCCTCCTCGAGCGCCTTGGCGTGGGCCTTGTCGGCCTCGGCGACCCGCTTGGCCGCCTCCGCACTCTCCTCGAGCTGGCGACGGACCGTGTCCTGCTGCGCCTTCATCATCCGGCGCACCGGAGGCACCACGAACCTCCAGATCAGGAACACGATGATCGCGAACCCGACCAGCTGACCGATGAACGTATCCATGCGTCTACCGCCCCTGCCCCGTTGCCGCCGCCTCGCGACCGCTCACGTCGATGCCGAGCACGCGGCCGGCCAGCTTGGACGACAGGGAGTCGACCGCCGCGGCGAGCTCGGCCTTGGTGGCCTCGCCCTGCCGGGACAGCTCCTCGCCGGCCTTCTGCAGTGCGGCCGCGGCTTCCGCGGCCGCCCGCCCACGCGTCTCCTCGACGATCTTGCGGCCCTCGGTGCGGGCCTCGTCCCGAATGGCCGAGGCTTCCCGCCGGGCCTCGCCCAACACCCGCTGGGTGTCGGCCTGGGTAGCGGCGGCCAGCTCGGCCGACTTCCTGTTGTCCTCAGCCGTCTTGGTGACCATGGCCTCACGGTCGCGCAGCACCTTCGTGATCGGTGGCACCACCCATTTGCTGACCACGCCGAGAACGATCAGGAAGATGATCAGCACGAAGAAGAAGGTGCCGTTCGGGATCAGGAAGTTGTTGCTCCCGCCACCTTCCTCGGCGGCCAAGATGGTTGTGCTGAGGTCACCCATGACGGACTAGCCGGCAACCGGGGTGGCGAACACGAACAGGGCCATGAACGCCAGGTTGATGAAGTACGCCGCCTCGACCAGGCCGACGGTGATGAAGAACGGGGTGAACAGCCGGCCCTGGGCCTCCGGCTGCCGCGCGATACCGGAGATCAGCGCGTTACCGGCGATACCGTCACCGATGCCGGCACCGATCGCGCCGCCGGCCAGAATCAGTCCACCGCCGATGAGAGCGCCGGCAGCGATAGTGGGATCCATTCCTTATCCTCCTTGATATCTGGCAGTGGCCTGCCAGGACCTGGGTCGTACTCGTTCGGACAGTTCGGTCTTCGGTCAGTGCGACGAGTCGTGCTCCTCGAGCTCCATCGCCTGACTGAAGTACAGGATCGTCAGCAGCGCGAAGATGAACGCCTGGATCGCGCCGACGAAGAGGTCGAAGCTCTTCCAGATCGCGTTGGGCAGCCACATGATCGAGGCCGGGAGCAACGCCGCGATCAGCGCCACCAGGATGCCGCCGGCGAAGATGTTGCCAAAAAGTCGGAGCGACAGCGAGACCGGCTTGGCGACTTCCTCCACCACGTTGATCGGCATCAGGAAGCTGACGTGGCCCTTGAGCACCCGCCACGGATGCCCCAGCAGACCGCGGCGCCAGATGCCGGCGATGTGGTAGGCGATGAACACGAACAGCGCCAGCGCCAGCGCGAAGTTGATGTCGCCGGCCGCGGGCTTGATCAGTTCGTGCACCGCGCCGGTCTCGTCCTTGAACTGCACCGGCAGCACCGACAGCCAGTTCGCGAAGAGGATGAACGCGAACAGGGTCACCGCCAGCGGCAGCACGAACGGGGCGATCTTCATCCCGATCGCCGACTCGATCTGGTTGCGCATCTGGACGGTCAGCGCCTCCCAGAACAACTGCACGCCGGTCGGGACCCCGGTCGAGGTCACCTTGGCCCGCAGGTAGAAGGCCAGCGCCAGCACGATCACCCCGGCGATGGCCGCCGACAGCACGGTGTCGGTGTTGACCGTCATCCCGAACCAGTTGGCCTCGGTGTGATGGCCCACCTCGATCGCGGCCTCGGCGAGGATCGTCGTGGCCGAGCCGGCGACATCGATTCCGGTCATTTCTGCGTGCTCTCTCCTTCGAGTGCGTCACCGGTTCCGGTGCGGAGCTTCTTCACAACGGGCAGCGTCGTCGATGCCACCAGCACCACCTGGAACAGCGCCATACCAAATACCACGCCAAGGCCCTGCGGACGGAATGCGAACGCGATGGCCAGGCCGATCACCGTCAGGATCAGCAGTCGGGTGGCGGAATTGAGCGCCATCTTGCTTTTCAGCGGGTGCGCTTCGGCGGTGATGTTACGTACCGAGCGCTGCACGAGGACCGCGTTGAGCAGGCCGAGGCCGAGCCCGACGGCGAAGAACACCCCCACCATGACGTGGCCGAGCAGTGCGGCGACCAGCGTGCCCAGGCCGGCCAGCAGCACCGAGATGACGAGCAGGCGCAGCGGACGGAAGGTCACGGACGGCAACACCAACGGCGCGTCCTGCGCTGGCGTCGTCACTTGGTTCACCTCGATCCCGCGGTTTTCTCAGTTGGATTGCCCGAAAAGGCGTGCCTGACGAGCGTATCGGAGCGCGACAAGCTCGCTGGAATCACCCAAGGGGCAGCTCCCTTTTTGTCGGTCGAGTTCGGCGTGGATCGGTCGCACGGACCGAGAGGCCGATGGCCGGCAACCCGCGAGGTTCGGTCAATCCTGGCTGGGTTCTGCGAGAACGGTACCACAAGGCGCAGGCCTCGATAACTCCCCGTACTACTCACCGTCGTACGGCTCCCCACCACGGCGAATGAGCGGAATCAGGGTCACCACGAGCGCCACCACCACAGCCGCCAGCATCACCGCCCCGGTGTAGCGCGGGTCGATGAAGATCGTGCTCGCCGCGCCGAGCGCGATGATGGCCACCCACAGGTAGATCAGCAGCACCACCCGGCGGTGGCTGTGCCCGATCTGCAGCAGCCGGTGGTGCAGGTGCATCTTGTCCGGGCTGAACGGGCTGCGCCCGGCCCGGGTGCGCCGCACGATGGCCAGCAGCATGTCCAGCGCCGGCACCAGCATCACGGCCACGACCAGCAGGAACGGCGAGAGCAGCGCGAACACGTCGCGCACCCCGTAGGCGCTCTGGGAGATCGGCCCGGCCGCGGTGGTGGAGGCGGCGGCCAGCATCAGCCCGATGAGCATCGAGCCGGAGTCGCCCATGAAGATCCGGGCCCGGTGGAAGTTGTGCGGCAGGAAGCCCAGGCAGGCCCCGGCGAGCACCACCGAGATCACCGCCGGCGGGTAGAACAGCACGTCCCCGCCGTGGTCGCGCAGCAGCCCGACCGAGAAGATGCAGATCGCCAAGGCGGTGATCAGCCCCAGCCCGGCGGCCAGGCCGTCGAGGCCGTCGACGAAGTTCATCGCGTTGACGATGGCCACCGTCAGCGCCAGCGTGAGCAGGATCGAGGCGGCCTGGTCGAGCACGATGGTGCCCACCCCGCCGATCGGGATGTACAGCACGCTCCAGGCCACCCCCATGGTGACCAGCACGCTGGCGGCGGTGATCTGGCCGGCGAACTTGGTCAGCGCGTCCAGGCCCCAGCGGTCGTCGATGAGGCCGACCAGCATGATCAGCCCGCCGGCGGTGACCACCGCCGGCATCCCGGTGGAGTAGACGAAACCGCGGGTCAGGGCGGGCAGCTGGGAGGCCAGCAGCACCGCGGCGGCCACCCCGAGGTACATCGCCAGCCCGCCCATGCGCGGGGTGGGCAGCACGTGCACGTCGCGTTCCCGCGGGTAGGCCACCGCCCCGAACCGGATGGCCAGCACCCGCACCCAGCCGGTGGCGAAGTAGGTGATGATCGCCGCGGTCAGCCCGACCAGGGCCAGCTCGCGCAGCGGCACCCCCGCCCCCCGGTCGGCCAGGGCCAGCGCCGTCTCCCCGGCCGCGGCCACCGCAGTCCCGTACGGCATCACCGCACCTCAGGCGGTCAGCGTCGCCGGGTCGACGCCGAGCACCTCGGCGATCCGTTCCACGGTCACCGGGCCCTCGCGCAGGATGCGGGGCCGCTCGCCGGTCAGGTCGACGATGGTCGACGCCGCCTGCCGCTGCGAGGGACCGGCCTCGAGGTAGACCTCGACCTGCTCGCCGAGCTGCTCGCGGGCTTCGGCCGCGGTGACGGCCGGCGGCTGCCCGGAGATGTTGGCCGACGACACCGCCAGCGGGCCGACCTCGCGCAGCAGCTCGATGGCCACCGGGTGCAGCGGCATGCGCAGCATCACGGTGCCGTTGGCGTCGCCGAGGTCCCAGGCCAGCGACGGCGCCTGGCGCACCACCAGGCTCAGCGCACCGGGCCAGAACGCGCGGATCAGTTCGCGGGCGGCCGGCGGCACCGAGTAGACCAGCCCCTCGATGGTGTGCCACGAGCCGACCAGCACCGGCACCGGCATGTCGCGGCCGCGGCCCTTGGCGGCCAGCAGCGCGGCGACCGCCTCGGCGTCGAAGGCGTTGGCCGCCAGGCCGTAGACGGTGTCGGTGGGCATGACCACCAGGCGGCCGCCCTTGAGCGCGCTGACCGCCGCGGTGATGCCGGTGGCGCGCTGCTGCTCGTCGGCGCAGTCGTAGAACGCGGTCATCAGGGGTTCACCTTCCGGGTGGCGGTGACGAAGCGGAGCCGGCCGACCAGGTCGCGCCGGGCGGTGACGGCGGCGAACCGGCCGGTGCGTTCGAAGGCGGCCACGGTCCGCGCCGAGGTGGTGTCGTCGTGCTCGACGCCGCAGTGCCCACCGGGCCGCAGCCACCGGCCGGCGAGCTCCACCACGGCCTCGACGATCGCCATCCCGTCCGGCCCACCGAACAGGGCGTGGTGTGGATCATGTTGGGCCACTTCGGGTTCCAGTTCCGCACCGGCAGGAATGTAGGGCGGGTTGGCGACCAGCAGGTCGACGGTGCCGTCGAGTTCGGGCAGCAGGCCCGGGTCGGTGACGTCGCCGCGCAGCACCTCGACCCCGGTGCCCGCGGCGTTGCGCCGCGCGTAGTTCAGCGCCTCGGGCGAGTCGTCGATCGCGACCACCCGCGCGTCGGGACGGTGCCGGGCCAGCGCGACGGCCAGCGCGCCGGAGCCGGTGCACACGTCGACGATCAGCGGCCGCGCCGGCAGGTCCAGCCCGGCGGCCCACTCGTAGAGCGCCTCGGTCTCCGGGCGCGGGATGAACACCCCCGGGCCCACCTCGAGGGTCACCGGCCCGAACGCGGCGGTGCGGGTCAGGTGCTGCACCGGCACCCGGCGAGCCCGGGCGGCGACCAGCTCGGCGTAGCGGTCGAAGAAGTCCTCGTCGACCTCGGCGAACGACAGCCGGCCCCGCTCCACGCCGGCGGCGAAGGCGGCCAGCTCCAGGGCGTCGGCGCGCGGTGTGTTGACCCCGGCCTCGGCCAACCTGGCCGCCGCGGCGTCGATCGCCTGACGGAGGCGGCTGGTACGGGCGCCCGCGGGGGCCGGGTTCATGATTGCCGCAGTCTCGCTTCCTTGTCGGCGGCGGCCAGCGCGTCGAAGAGCGCGTCGAGGTCGCCGTCGAGGACCTGGTCGAGGTTGTGCGCCTTGTAGTTGATCCGGTGGTCGGTGATCCGGTTCTCCGGGAAGTTGTAGGTGCGGATCCGCTCGCTGCGGTCGACGGTGCGGATCTGGCTGGCCCGGCCGGCGGCGGCCTCGGCCGCGGCCTTCTCCTCGGCCAGCGCCTGCAGCCGGGCGGCCAGCACCTGCATGGCGCGGATCTTGTTCTGCAGCTGGCTGCGCTCGTTCTGGCAGGTCACCACGATGCCGGTGGGCAGGTGGGTGATGCGCACCGCCGAGTCGGTGGTGTTCACGCCCTGGCCGCCCTTGCCGGAGGACCGGTAGACGTCGATCCGCAGGTCGGACTCGTCGATCTGGACCTGCTCGACCTCCTCGGGCTCGGGGTAGACCAGCACCCCGGCGGCCGAGGTGTGGATGCGGCCCTGCGACTCGGTGACCGGCACCCGCTGGACCCGGTGCACGCCGCCCTCCCACTTCAGCCGTGACCACACGCCGTCGGCGGTGTCGCCCTTGCTGCGGATGGACAGCGTCACGTCCTTGTAGCCGCCGAGGTCGGAGAACGTCTCGTCGAGCACGGTGACGGTCCAGCCGTGCCGCTCCGCGTAGCGGATGTACATCCGGGCCAGGTCGGCGGCGAACAGCGCCGACTCCTCGCCGCCCTCCCCGGACTTGACCTCGAGCACGACGTCGTCGGCGTCGTGCGGATCGCGCGGGGCGAGCAGGTCGGTCAGCTGGTCGTCGAGCTGGCGCACCCGCTCCTGCAGCTGCTCGACCTCCTCGGCGAACGAGGGGTCGTCGGCGGCCAGCTCGCGGGCGGCCTCCAGGTCGCCCCTGGCGGCCTCGAGCTTGCGGTAGGTGGCCACGATCGGCGCCAGCTGGGCGAACCGGCGCCCGACCTTGCGGGCGTTGCCGGCGTCGGCGTGCAGGTTCGGGTCGGCGAGCTGACGCTCGAGCTCGGCGTGCTCGGCCAGCACGGCCTCGATGGCCACCGGTGCGCTCTGCGTCATCTCACCTCCTCGCTCGTTCCCCCGAACACGGACCCCCGAACACGGACCCCCGAACACGGACCGACGCCCGGCCTGCGCCTGCGGCGGCAGATCGGGCGTCGGGTCGACGGCTACTTGTCGGCAGCTTCGGAGCCCGGCTTCTTGCGCTTGCCGTAGCGCGCCTCGAACTTGGCCACGCGGCCGCCGGTGTCGAGGATCTTCTGCTTGCCGGTGTAGAACGGGTGGCACTGCGAGCAGACCTCGACCACGATCTGGCCGCTGGTCTTGGTGCTGCGCGTGGTGAAGCTGTTGCCGCAACCGCAGATGACGGTCGTGTCGACGTAGTCAGGGTGAATACCCGATTTCATGGTTTCCTCTTCGATCGTGGGCGCCGGGTCGCCTGCTTGTGGGTCGGGTCGCAGACGTGAACCGGTACCGAGGTGTCTGACGGTCCATTATGCCAGTTCGGCCGTCCGCTCCCTAAACGGCCGGTCGGCGGCGGTTATTCCGGCGCGGCTACCGCGTCCGGCCGGCGGTGACCGCCGCCCCCGGGTACGGCCGGTACGCGGTGCCGTCGCGGCGCCACAGCACCCGGCCGTCCGGGTCGGTGCCGCGGGCGATGAGCTCGCGCTTGATCACCTTGTTGGTGGCGGTGGTGGGCAGGTCCTCGGCCAGCCACACCCAGGACGGCCAGGCCTTCGGCGACAGATCCGGCTGCGCGGCCAGGAAGCGCTCGAACTCCGCCGGGGTCAGGCCGGCGCCGGGCTGCAGCACGACGGCGGCCATCACCGCGTCGCCGACGTACTCGTCGGGCACCGGGTAGACGGCGACCCGGTTGATCGCCGGCAGCCGGATCAGGATCCGCTCGATCGGCGCGGCGGTCAGGTTCTCGCCGTCCACCCGCATCCAGTCGCCGCTGCGCCCGGCCAGGTAGATCCAGCCGTCGGCGTCGCGGTAGGCCAGGTCGCCGGACCAGTACATGCCGTGGCGCATCCGCTCGGCGGTGACGTTCGGGTCGTTGTAGTAGCCGCGGAACAGGCCGGCCCCGGCGGTGTTGACCAGCTCGCCGATCGCGGTATCGGGGTTGAGCAGCCGGCCCTGTTCGTCGAACCGGGCCGGCTCGCACTCCTGCAGCGTCTCCGGGTTGTACACGGCCACCCCGGGGAACGGCTTGCCGATGGAGCCGGGCGGGCAGTCGTCGGGCCGGGTGATGATGATCGCGAGTTCGGTGGACCCGAAGCCGTCCCAGACCTGGCAGTCGAAGCGGCGGGCGAACTCGGCGATGTCACGGTCGGTGGCCTCGTTGCCGAACGCCACCCGCAGCGGGTTGTCGTGGTCGTCGGGCCGTTCCGGGGTGGCCAGGATGTAGGCCAGCGGCTTGCCGACGTAGTTCATGTAGGTGGCGCCGTAGCGGCGGATGTCGTCGAGGAACCGGGAGGCCGAGAAGTCGGCCGGGGCCATCGCCGCGCCCGCGCCGACCGCCACGCTCCAGCCCGCGTACACGGCGTTGGAGTGGAACAGCGGCATGGCCAGGTAGCAGGTGTCGTCGCCGGTCAGTCCGTAGCGGTCGACCAGCGCCGCCCCGCTGAACAGCACCGTGGAGTGGGGGACCTGCACGGCCTTCGGTTCGCCGCTGGTGCCGGAGGTGAAGATCATCATGAACAGGTCGTCCGGACCGACCTCGCGGTGCGGCACCAGCGGCGGCGCCGCGGCCAGCCGCCGCGCCCACTCCGGGCCGTCGACGTCGAAGACGGTGACGCCGGGCAGTTCCAGACCGTCGAGCAGGCGGCGGTGTTCGGCGTCGGCGAGCAGGATCTGGGTGTGCACGTGGGCGATATCGCGGGCCAGGGCGGCGCCGCGGCGGGTGGTGTTGATGCCGCACAGCACGTAGCCGCCGAGTGCCGCGGCGGCCAGCGCGGTGAGCATCTGCGGGGTGTTGCCCAGCAGCACCCCGACGTGTAGCGGCCGGCTCGGGTCGGCGGCGGCGATGAGCGCGGCCGCCTGCGCCCGCGCCTCGGCGATGTGCTCCCGCCAGGTCCAGCGCCGGTCGCCGTACTTGATCGCGACGGTGTCGAGGTCGGCGCGGTCACGAAGCAGCTGCTGCAGGGTGTCCGCCATCGGCACTCCGATCGGTAGAACAGGTTTCAGAAACTGTCTACCAGCTTGTGACCCGCGCCACAGCGAAATTGGGGCGCAATGGATTCCGGCGCAACGGGGTTCGCTCGGCGGGCGACGGGCCTCCGCGGAACGCCGGGGACACACGGCGTGTCGGCGGACAGACACGGTCGCTCGGCGGGACGGAAAGGGGAAGGCCCCCACCGGCGGTGGGGGCCTTCCTCGTCAGTCGACGTCCATCGTTCCCGGTGCGGTCTTGGAGACCTGCAGCAGGAACTCGTAGTTGTTCTTGGTCTTGCGCAGCTGGCTCAGCAGCAGGTCGATGGCCTGATGGCTGTCCAGGCCGGACAGCACCCGGCGCAGCTTGTGCACGATCGCGAACTCGTCGGGCGACATCAGCAGCTCGTCCTTGCGGGTACCGGACGGGTTGACGTCCACCGCCGGGAACACCCGCCGCTCGGCGATCTTGCGGTCCAGCTTGAGCTCGGCGTTGCCGGTGCCCTTGAACTCCTCGAAGATCACCGTGTCGCCGGTGGAGCCGGTCTCCACCATCGCGGTGGCGATGATGGTCAGCGAGCCGCCCTCCTCGATGTTGCGGGCCGCGCCGAGGAACCGCTTGGGCGGGTACAGCGCGGTGGAGTCCACACCACCGGACAGGATGCGGCCCGAGGCCGGCGAGGCGTTGTTGTACGCCCGGCCCAGACGGGTGATGGAGTCGAGCAGCACGACGACGTCCTTGCCCTGCTCCACCAGCCGCTTGGCCCGCTCGATGGCCAACTCGGCGACCGTGGTGTGGTCGGACGGCGGCCGGTCGAAGGTCGAGGCGATGACCTCGCCCTTGACCGAGCGCTGCATGTCGGTCACCTCTTCGGGGCGCTCGTCGACGAGCACCACCATCAGGTGGCACTCGGGGTTGTTGCGCGCGATCGCGTTGGCGATGTCCTGCAGCACGGTGGTCTTACCGGCCTTCGGCGGCGACACGATCAGCGCCCGCTGCCCCTTGCCGATCGGCATGATCAGGTCGATCACGCGGGTGGTCAGCTTCTCCGGAGTGGTCTCCAGACGCAGCCGCTGGTTGGGGTACAGCGGGGTGAGCTTGCCGAACTCCGGCCGGTTCTTGGCCGCCTCGACCGGCCCGCCGTTGACGCTGTCGATGCGCACCAGCGGGTTGAACTTCTGCCGCGGGTTCTTCTCGCCGCCCTCGCCCTCCCGGGGCACGCGCACGGCACCGGTGATCGCGTCGCCGCGCCGCAGCCCGTACTTGCGCACCATGTTCATCGACACGTAGACGTCGTTGGGCCCGGGCAGGTACCCGGAGGTGCGCACGAAGGCGTAGTTGTCCAGCACGTCGAGGATGCCGGCGACCGGCTGCAGCACGTCGTCCTCGCGCACCTCGGCGTCGCCGCCGGCCTCCCCGCCGCCGCGCTCACGCCGGCGCCGGTCGCGGAACCGGCGGCCCCGCCGGCCCTGCCGGCCCTCGCCCTCGGCGTCGCCGTCGCGACCGCCCTGGGCCTCGCCGGAGGCCTGTTCGCCCTGCTCGGACTTGGCGCCCTGCTCGGCCCGGTTGCCCTGCTCGGGCTTGGTGTCCGGCTTGCTGGCGGTCCCCGCCTGGGCGTCCTGCCGGCGGCCCTCCTGCTGCCCGGCCGGCTTGTCGGCCGGGGCTTCCGCCGGCTTGTCGGCAGGGGCCGCGGGTGCGGACTTGGCGTCCTTGGCGTCCGCCGGGGCCGACTGGGCGTCCTTGGCGTCCGCCGCGGGCTCCGGCGCCGGCTGCCCGGCCGTCGCGCTGTCGGAATCCTGTTTCGGCGCAGGCGCACCGACCGACCGCGAGGCAGCGCGGCGCTGCCGGGTCCGGCCGGTCCCTTCGGCCCCGTCGGCACTCGCGCCGGCGGCGCCGTTGCCCTGCTCACGACGCTGCTGGATGGCGGCGATGAGCTCGCTCTTGCGCATCCCGGACGCCCCCTCGACCCCGATCTGACGGGCGAGAACGCGCAGCTCGGGCAGCAGCATCGAACTCAGCGACGTCTTGCCGGCCTTCGCGGCGGGGTCCGAGTTCACGATGGGCAGTTGGGCCTGAGCATCACTGCCTTCATTCGTGATGAGGTCCGTATCGGTCACGGATTTCCTTTCTTTCCCCCGCGAGTCGTATTGCGAGGGAGTACCCGAAATTCATCGACATTCAGCGAATCCGCTGAATGCGAAGGTCCCACCGTCGCCTCTGCAACGGTGCTCGCCCCGGCCCGCCGTCGATCGGCGAACCGTCAGTCCACGAGTTGAACACGGGGAAGATGGGGGTCGTCCTGGTGTCGGCGCAGGCAGAGACGCTGCGATTACTGGACGTCAGCGAGAATAGTCCGCTTCCGGTCGGGAAGCAAGAATTACTGCAACTCGGCGTTGCGTGTTGTCGTGGCGTGTTGCCGGAGGCCGCTGGGCGGTCTGCCGACCCGTCACCGCGGCACCGCAACGCCGGACGTCCACCGCACGCCGTTCCCGACGGTCATCTCCCGCACGGTGAACCCGTGGGCGGCGCCGTACTCGACCGCCTCGGCGGGCAGTTCCGCCTCGGTGGTCAGGGCCAGGACCGACGGTCCGGCCCCGGACAGCACCGCTGCAATGCCGTAACGCCGCAGCAGGCCCAGATATTCCGCCGAGGCCGGCATCGCCGCGGCGCGCTGGCGCTGGTGCAGGGCGTCCTCGGTGGCGGCCATCAGCAGCTCCGGCCGCTCGGTCAGCGCCACCACCAGTAGGGCGGCCCGGCTCACGTTGAAACTGGCGTCGGTGTGACGCACCTGCTCGGGCAGCAGCACCCGGGTCTCGGCGGTGGAGGACCGCTGCTCGGGGATCGCCGAGAACAGCCGGATCGCCGGATGCAGCCGTACCGGCACCGCCCGGTAGTGCGGCCGCTCCCCCGCCGCGTCGGTCCAGGACACCACCGCCCCGCCCAGCACCGCGGCCGCGGCGTTGTCCGGGTGCCCCTCGAACTCGCTGGACAGCTGCACCAGCTCGGCGGTGCCCAGCGGGGGCAACCCGGCCTGGGCGACCAAGCCGTTGGCCGCGGCCAACCCGCCGACCACCGCGGCGGCCGACGATCCCAGGCCACGCGAGTGCGGAATGTCGTTGCGGCAGCGCACATTCATTCCCGCCACCCGCACCCCGGCGGCGGTCAGCCCGGCCTTGATGGCCCGCACCACCAGATGCGACTCGTCGAGCGGGACCTGCCCGGCACCCTCACCCTCGACCTGCACGGTCAAACCGGATTCCGTTGTCTCGACGATGATTTCGTCGTAGAGACTGAGCGCCAGCCCCAGGCTGTCGAAACCCGGCCCGAGGTTGGCCGCCGAGGCGGCGACGACCGCGGTGGCGGCCAGCCCGGCCGGCAGGGTGTGGGTGTCGGTCACAGCTCGTCCTCTTCCGGTCCGGCTCAGTCCAGTCCGAGCTGTTCGACGACGGCCGCCGGATCGACGGGCACCGGGGTGACGGTCGGCATGTCGCGCAGCGCGGTGTCGGGGTCCTTCAGGCCGTTGCCGGTGACGGTGCACACCACCGTCGAACCGCGCTCGACCCAACCGGCGTCGACGGCCTTGAGCAACCCGGCGACGCTGGCCGCCGAGGCCGGCTCGACGAACACGCCCTCGTCGGCGGCGATCAGGTGGTAGGCGGCCAGGATCTCCTCGTCGGTGGCGGCCAGGAACTGCCCGCCGGACTCCTCCTTGGCCTCCACCGCGGTGGTCCACGACGCCGGGGCGCCGATCCGGATGGCGGTGGCGACGGTCTCCGGGTTCTTCACCGGCGCGCCGTGCACCAGCGGTGCCGCACCGGCCGCCTGGGTGCCCAGCATCCGCGGCAGCCGGTCGGACAGGCCGTCGCGGTGGTACTCCTTGTAGCCCTTCCAGTACGCGGTGATGTTGCCGGCGTTGCCGACCGGCAGCGCGTGCACGTCGGGGGCGGTGCCGAGGGCGTCGACGATCTCGAACGCGGCGGTCTTCTGCCCCTCGATCCGGTACGGGTTGACCGAGTTGACCAGCGAGATGGTCGGATAGTCGGCGGTCAGCTTGCGGGCCAGCTCCAGGCAGTCGTCGAAGTTGCCGTCGATCTGGATGATCTTGGCACCGTGCATGACCGCCTGGGCCAGCTTGCCCATCGCGATCTTGCCCTGCGGCACCAGCACCGCGCAGGTGATGCCGGCCCGGGCGGCATAGGCCGCCGCCGAGGCGGAGGTGTTACCGGTGGACGCGCACAGGATCGCCCGCTGGCCCCGTGAGACCGCCTCGGTGACGGCCACCGTCATGCCGCGGTCCTTGAACGACCCGGTCGGGTTGAGGCCCTCGATCTTCAGGTGCACGGTACAGCCGGTGCGCTGCGACAGCCGCGGCGCCGGCAGCAGCGGGGTGCCGCCCTCGCGCAGGGTGACCACCGTCCAGTCGTCGCCGATCGGCAGGCGGTCGCGGTAGGCCTCGATCAGGCCGGGCCAGGGGGTGTGCACGGCCGCCTTCGACGTGGCGTCGCCGGTCATTCAGTGGTTCCTTCCATCCGCAGCACGCTGTTGACGCTCTGCACGACGTCGAGGTCGGCCAGCGCCTTGACCGTCTCCGACAACGCCGCATCGGTGGCCCGGTGGGTCACCACCACCAGCCGGGCGCCACCGGTCTCGCCGCCCTGCTCGACGATGCCCTCCTGGCGGACCTCGGCGATGCTCACCTCGTGCTTGGCGAACTCGGCGGCCACCGAGGCCAGCACGCCCGGGCGGTCGGCGACGTTCATGTTCACGTAGTAGCGGGTCTCGATCAACCCGATGGGCGACACCGGGAGCTTGGCGTACTTCGACTCGCGCGGGCCGCGGCCGCCCTGCACCCGGTTGCGCGCGGCCATCACCAGATCGCCCATCACCGCCGAGGCGGTGGGCGCGCCGCCGGCGCCCTGGCCGTAGAACATCAGCCGGCCGGCCGCGGCGGCCTCGACGACGACGGCGTTGAAGGCGCCGCTGACCGCGGCCAGCGGGTGGTTCAGCGGCACCAGCGCCGGGTAGACCCGGGCCGAGACCCGCTCCTGGCCCTGCGCGTCGGTGAACCGTTCGCAGATGGCCAGCAGCTTGATGGTGCACCCCAGCGCGCGGGCCGAGGCGAAGTCGGCGGCGGTGACCTTGGTGATGCCCTCGCAGTAGACGTCGTCGGAGGTGACCCTGGTGTGGAACGCGATGGAGGCCAGGATGGCCGCCTTGGCGGCGGCGTCGTGGCCCTCCACGTCGGCGGTCGGGTCGGCCTCGGCGTAGCCCAGCGCACCGGCCTCGGCCAGCGCCTCGGCGTAGTCGGCGCCGGTGCTGTCCATCGCCGAGAGGATGTAGTTGGTGGTGCCGTTGACGATGCCGGCCACCCGCAGCACGGTGTCGCCGGCCAGCGACTGGGTCAGCGGCCGGATCACCGGGATGGCACCGGCGACGGCGGCCTCGAAGTACAGGTCGACGTGGGCGGCCTCGGCGGCCTGGGCCAGCTCGCCGGTGGACTGGGCCAGCAGCGCCTTGTTGGCGGTGACCACCGACTTGCCCTGCTCGAGGGCGGCCAGGATGGCCTTGCGGGCCGGCTCGACCGGGCCCATCAGCTCCACCACGATGTCGACGTCGTCGCGGGAGACGAGCTCCTCGATGTTGTCGGTGAGCAGCTCGACCGGCACGCCGCGGTCGGCGGAGACCCGGCGCACCCCGATGCCGCGCAGCTCCAGTGGCGCACCGATACGGGCGGCCAGGTCCGTCGCGCTCTCGTTGATGATGCGCACGACCTCGCTGCCGACGTTGCCGTACCCGAGTACGGCGACGCCGATGGCTTTCTGCTGCGCGTTCATCGTCAGTTCACCTCCAGGCTCAACAGGTCTTCGACCGTCTCCCGACGCAGGATCAGGCGCGCCTGCCCGTCGCGCACGGCCACCACCGCGGGCCGGCAGATCATGTTGTAGCGGCTCGACATCGAGTAGCAGTAGGCGCCGGTGGCGGCCACCCCGAGCAGGTCGCCCGGGGCGAGGTCCGCCGGCAGCCAGGCGTCCCGGATGACGATGTCGCCGCTCTCACAGTGCTTGCCGACCACCCGGGACAGTACCGGGGCGGCGTCGGTCACGCGGGAAACCAGCCGAACGTCGTACTCGGCGCCGTAGAGCGAGGTGCGGATGTTGTCGCTCATCCCGCCGTCGACGCTGACGTAGCGGCGCTGCGCGGTCGGGCTGATCGCGACGTCCTTGATGGTACCGACCCGGTACAGCGTGATGGTGCCGGGCCCGGCGATGGCGCGGCCGGGCTCCACGACCAGCCGCGGGGTGGGCAGCCCGACCGCAGCCGACTCGTCGCGCACGATCTCGGCGAGCTTGGCGGCCAGTTCGGCCACCGGCGGCGGGTTGTCCTCGGGTAGGTACGAGATCCCAAGCCCGCCACCGAGATCCACGATGGAGATCTGTGCGGTCCGGGCCACACCGAACTCGTTGACCACCTCGCGCAGAAAGCCGATCACCCGGTGGGCGGCCAGTTCGAACCCGGCGACGTCGAAGATCTGCGAGCCGATGTGGCTGTGCAGGCCGACCAGGCGCAGGTTGTCGGTCTCGAACACCCGGCGCACCGCGGCCATCGCCGCGCCGCTGGCCAGCGACAGGCCGAACTTCTGGTCCTCGTGCGCGGTGGAGATGAACTCGTGGGTGTGCGCCTCCACCCCGGTGGTGACCCGCACCAGCACGTCCTGCACGGCCCCGGCCTGCCGGGCGACCTCGTCGAGCCGCTCGATCTCGATCATCGAGTCGACGACGATGTGCCCCACCCCGGCGCGGACCGCCGCGGTGAGTTCCTCGACGGATTTGTTGTTGCCGTGCAGGGTGATCCGCTGCGCCGGGAAGCCGGCGTGCAACGCGACGGCGAGTTCGCCGCCGCTGGCGACGTCCAGCGACAGCCCCTCCTGGTCGATCCAGCGGGCGACCTCGCCGCACAGGAAGGCCTTCGCGGCGTAGTGCACGTTCGCCCCGCCGCCGAACGCGGCCGCCATCTCCCGGCAGCGGGACCGGAAGTCGTCCTCGTCGATGACGAACACCGGCGTGCCGAACCGCTCGGCGATCTCGGTCAGCGCCACACCGGCGATCGAGACCACCCCGTCGTCACCGCGAACAGCGTTGCGCGGCCAGACATTCGGCGCGATCAACAGCATCTGTTCGGCGGAGGCCGGCCGGGCCGGCGCACCGGCGTGCGGGATCTCCTCGGCGTGCCGCGGTCCGGCCGGGTGCGCGATCACATCCGCTCCGGGGCGGTGACGCCGAGGACGCCGAGACCGTTGGCGATGACCTGGCGGGTGGCCTCGCACAGGGCGAGCCGCGCGCGGTGCAGGTCGGTTGCCTGCTCGTCGCCCTGCGGCAGCACCCGGCAGGAGTCGTAGAACCGGTGGTAGTCGCCGGCCAGATCCTCCAGGTAACGCGAGACACGGTGCGGCTCACGCAGTTTCGCAGCCGTGGCGAGCACCCGCGGGAACTCGCCGAGGTTGCGGATCAGCGTGCCCTCCTTGTCGTGGGTGAGCAGGCCGAGATGTTCGGTGCTGGGCTGCACCCCCAGGTCGGCGGCGTTGCGCCGCAGCGCCGAGAGCCGCGCGTGCGCGTACTGCACGTAGTAGACCGGGTTCTCGTTGGTCGCCGACGACCACAGCTGCAGGTCGATGTCGATCGGGGTGTCCACCGAGCTGCGGATCAGCGCGTACCGGGCGGCGTCGACCCCGATGGCCTCGACGAGGTCGTCGAGGGTGATGACGGTGCCGGCCCGCTTGCTCATCCGCACCGGCTGGCCGTCGCGGACCAGGTTGACCATCTGGCCGATGAGCACCTCGACGGTGGCCGGGTCCTCGCCGAGCGCGGCGGCCACCGCCTTGAGCCGGGCGATGTAGCCGTGGTGGTCGGCGCCGAGCATGTAGATGCACAGGTCGAAGCCGCGCTGCCGCTTGTCGAGGTAGTAGGCGATGTCACCGGCGATGTAGGCCGGCATGCCGTCGCTCTTGATGACGACCCGGTCCTTGTCGTCGCCGTAGTCGGTGGTGCGCAGCCAGACCGCGCCGTCCTTCTCGTAGATGGCCCCGGCCTGGCGCAGCCGCTCGATGGCCTCGGCGACCCGGCCGGAGGTGTGCATCGAGTCCTCGTGGGTGAAGACGTCGAAGTGGGTGCCGAAGTCCCGCAGCGACTGCTTGATGTGGTCGAACATCAGGTCCACGCCGATGGCGCGGAAGGTCTCGTGCTGCTCGGCCTCGGGCAGGTCGAGCGCGCCGGGCTGCTTGGCCAGCACGGCGGCGGCGATCTCCTTGATGTACTCGCCGGCGTAGCCGTCCTCGGGGGTGGGCTCGCCCTTGGCGGCGGCGATCAGCGACCGCACGAACCGGTCGATCTGCGCGCCGTGGTCGTTGAAGTAGTACTCGCGGGTGACGTCGGCGCCCTGGGAGCTGAGCACCCGGCCCAGCGCGTCGCCCACCGCGGCCCACCGGGTACCGCCGATGTGGATCGGCCCGGTGGGGTTGGCCGAGACGAACTCGAGGTTGATCCGCAGGCCGGCGAGCGTGTCGGCGTGGCCGTAGCGCTCCCCCGCGGCCAGGATGTCGGCCACCAGCGCGTTCTGCGCCGCCGCGTCGATGCGCAGGTTGACGAAGCCGGGCCCGGCCACCTCGGCCGCGGCGATGCCGTCGGCGGCGGCCAGCGCCTCGGCCAGCCAGCCGGCCAGGTCGCGCGGATTGGTGCCGACCTTCTTCCCGAGCTGCAGCGCGAGGTTGGTGGCGTAGTCGCCGTGCTCCGGGTTGCGCGGACGCTCGACGGTCACCGTTTCGGGCAGGACTGAGGTATCCAGGCCACGCTCGGTCAACACCGCGGCGGCGGTGGTCCTGAGCAGCTCGGCCAAGTCGGCGGGGGTCACGGGGTTCCATCCTATGGTCTGGGGTGGTCAGCGCCCGAATCCGTGCCCGTCCGACCCCGCGATGTGTGTACCGCGGCAGGGATGCGCTACGCTGTGCATCGCCCAACAGGCGCAGCCGATGCGCCCCCGTAGCTCAGGGGATAGAGCGTCTGCCTCCGGAGCAGAAGGCCGCAGGTTCGAATCCTGCCGGGGGCACCACCAGGTGCCGACAACGACGAAGCCGCAGACCGGCCGGTCTGCGGCTTTCGCGTTCTGGGGCCGGCGACTCAACCGGCGTCGGAGGCACGCAGGCGATCGAACCCCGGTTCACCGCGCACAGCGAGGACCCCGTCGCGGTCACCGACGGGCCGGCGCGCGCGCCGACCCGTCGGGCGGCGGGAACGGAAGCGGAACGAGCAGCAGCCGCCGCGGCGCGGCGGGCGAGATGAACTACTGACAGACGAGGTCGCGGGGGATCGGCGCGGTGGCCGGGTACTCGGCCGGGGCGGCCGGGTTGATGGCGGTCACGATCGGAGTGAGGGCAAGGCGCGGACGATGCGGCATCTCGTGCGCGAGCACCGCCTGCGCGTACTGCATGTTCATCTCGACTGCTCCTGTTGCGACTCGTGTCGGCACCCATAACACCCGCTTCCGGCCGACGGCAACAGGGTTTGTTGAAGCCGTGATTCGAACTCCGCCCCGGCCCCTCAGCCGAAGTCGGCGGCGACCTCGGCGGCGGCGCGGAGCTGGCCGAGGTCGGTGCTGGTCGGGATGAGGTGCAGTTCGTCGGTCCCGATCGCGGCGAACCCGCGCAGCACGGCGGCCAGCTCGTCCTGGCCGCCGGCGAACCCGGTGCCGGGTGCCATCGCGTCGACGACCTCGGCCGGGATCCAGTTCATGTACCGGCGCAGATGGCGGTGCACCTGGTCCCGGGCGGCGGCCGGGTCACCGAGCGCGAACCAGAACGAGGTGGCCAGGTGCGGCGCGGGCCGGCCCGCCTCGGCCCACGCCGTGCGGGCGATGTCGAACAGCTCGTTCTGCCTGGCGAGGTCCAGGTCCAGCGTGGTGCCCGCCAGGCCGTCGGCCCAGGCCGCGGCGTCGCGGACGGTCTTCGGCCCGATGGTGCCGACCAGCAGCGGCGGCCCGCCGTCCTGCACCGGCGCCGGGCCGACCGGCAGCACCGACTCGGTGAGCTTCTCCCCCGCCCACACCCGGCGCATGACGGCGGCCCGCTCGGCCAGCTGGCGACGGGTCTGGGTGGCCGGGTCGGCCCCGACGGCGCGGTAGTCCTCGTGCCGGCCGCCCACCCCGAGCCCCACCGTAAGCCGGCCGTCGCACAGCACGTCGCCGCTGGCCAGCGCCTTGGCCAGCATCACCGGGTCGTGCAGCTGCGGCACGATCACCGTGGTGACCAGCCGCACCCGCTCGGTCCAGGCGGCCACCGCCCCGAGCAGGGTGAGGCTGTGCGGGTTGTCGAAGGCGATGCGCTCGCCCCAGCACAGCGAGGAGAACGGACCCTCGTCGACCGCCCGCGCCCAGGTCCGCAGCGTGGCGGCGTCCAGGTCGGGTTCCATCACCGGCAGCGTCATCCCGATGCGCACGCCGGGATTCTGACACCCCCCACCCCGCGAGGGACCGTGTCTGCCCGGCGACACGCGCATTCCAGGGTCGGTCGCGTCGGTGTGTCGCCGGGCAGACACGGTCCCTCGCGCCGGCGGGCGGGGCGGCCGGCGGCTACGGCGCGAGCGCGGCGACGACGGCGGCGGCGGGGCCGGGTGCCGCGCGCCGGAAGCCGGTGCCGGCCCAGATGTTGGTGCCGTGCGGGTCGCCGGCACGGGCCGCGGCGGCCCGCAGCGGGCCGGTCAGGTAGTGCACCTGCGGATAGCCCAGCGGTGCCTGCGCGTCGTGCTCGTCGCTGAACCGGTTGCGCAGCCCGCGCGCATACCGGCCGGAGAACGCCTTGGTGACAACGGTTTCGGTGAAGGCGGGATCGGACAGCGCGGCCCGCTGCAGCGCCGCGGTACCGGCCTCGTCGGCGAGCAGGAACGCGGTGCCGCACTGGGCGGCGACCGCACCGGCCGCCAGCACCCGGGCCACGTCGTCGGCGCCGGCCAGCCCGCCGGCGGCCAGCACCGGCACGTCCACCGCCGCCCGCACCGCGGCCAGCAGCACCGCCAGCGGGTCGGTGCCGGGCGTGGCGAGCGGGTCGAAGGTGGCGCGGTGCCCGCCGGCGTCGGGGCCCTGCACCACCAGCGCGTCCACCCCGGCCGCCACCGCCCGGCGGGCCTCGTCGGCGCTGGTGACCGATCCGACGGTGGTGATGCCGGCGGCCCGCAGCCGGGCCACCTCGGCGGGCGCGGCCACCCCGAAGGTGAAGGACACCACCGCCGGCCGCAGGTCGGCGACCACGTCGAGCTTGGCCGACCAGGCGTCGTCGTCGTAGCGGGGCTCGCCCGGCTCGGCGCCGTAGCGCCGTGCCTCCCCGGCCAGCGCGGCGGCGTAGCGGGCCAGTGCCGCGTCGTCGACCGTGCTCGGGTGCGGCACGAACAGGTTCACCCCGAGCGGCCCGGTGGTCAGGGCCCGGGCGGCGGTGATCCGCTCGGCCAGCGCCTCGGCGGTCAGGTAGCCGGCGGCCAGGAAGCCCAGGCCGCCGGCCTCGGTCACCGCCGCGGCCAGCTCTGGCGTGGACGGCCCGCCGGCCATCGGCGCGGCGACCACCGGCCGGTCCAGGTCACGGAAGTCGAACCGGGTGGTCATCGCACCGCCCTGGCGAACAGCAGCACATCCAGCGGCTCCGGGCCGATGGCGGGGAACACGGTGTGGCGCGCCAACCGCCCCTCCAGCCGCAGCCCGCACCGGCGCAGCAGCGCCGCCGACGCGCCGTTGTCGACGTGGCATATCGCGGCGATCCGGTACACCCGTGGATCGCGGGCCGCGACGTCGATCATCATCCGCACCGCCTCCGTCATCAGTCCCCGGCCCCACCAGCCGTGGGCCAGGCAGTACCCGAACTCCACGATGTGCCGGACCGGCCGCCGGTAGCCGCACATCCCGACCACCCCGTCGCCGCCGTGCTCGACCAGCCAGGTGCGGTCGGTGCCGACGTTGAACACCTCGGTGATCACCCGGCGGGTCTCCGCGACGTCCGGGTGGGTGGGCCAGGACAGGTAGCGGGTCACCACGGGATCGGAGGTGACCCGTTCGAACAGCACCTCGGCGTCGTCGGGGCGCGGGGCGCGCAGCGTGACCCGCGCACCGGTCAACGGATCGACGGCCGCCATACCGTCATCCTGCCCCGTGCGGGGCCGGCCGGGGAACGGGTCCGGGCCTCAGGTGACGGTGTGGCCGCGCTGGGCCTCCTGGGTCCGGTAGTCGGCGGCGAGCTGCCGCACGTGCTCGGGCAGCTGCCCGGCGGCGACGTCGGCCAGGCTGGTGCGCTCGAGCACCCAGCGCATGCTGGCCCGCAGCGCCCGCCACACGTCGGTCAGCGCGGTGGTCGGCCCGGTGTAGGGCAGATCGCCCAGCCCGATGTCGCGCACGCTGGCCAGCGGCCCGTCGATGCAGCGCAGCACGTCGGCGATGCTGATCTCGGCGGCCGGCCGGGCCAGCTCGTAGCCGCCCTCCCGGCCGCGGTGGCTGCGCACCAGCCGGGCGGTGCGCAGGTCGGACAGGATGTCGACGAGGAACTGCGCCGGGATGTTCTGCGCCCGGGCCAGGTCCTCGGTCTTGACCAGCGCCCCGTCGCCGGCGGCGGCGAGCTGCACCATCGCGCGAACGGCGTACTCCGCTTTGGCCGACATCCGCATCAGGCCAGGTTAGCCGGGCGGTACCGGGAATCCGGTGCGGTCCCCCCGAACCGTGCCGCCGTCAGCGCGGCTGCGCGGCGATGGCCGCCAGCACCGCGTCGGCCAGCTCCGGCCGGCACACCACCAGGTCGGGCAGCCGCGGTTCGGCGTTGTTGTAGCGCAGCGGCGAGCCGTCGATGCGGCTGGTGTGCAGCCCGGCCGCCCGGGCCACCGCGACCGGGGCGGCGGAGTCCCACTCGTACTGGCCGCCGGCGTGCACGTACACGTCGGCGCGGCCGGTCACCACCGCGGCCACCTTGGCGCCGGCCGAGCCCATCTCCACCAGCGTGCCGTCCAGGGCCGCACACACCCCGACCGCCAGCGCCGGTGGCCGGCTCCGGGACACCACCACGCGCGGCCGCGGCGGAGCCGGCGGCGGGGCGGGCACGTCCGGGGTCGCCAGGGTCAGCCCCTGAGCGGGCAGCGCCACCGCACCGGCGACGAGCTCGCCGTCGGCCCACAGCGCGACGTGCACCGCCCAGTCGTCGCGGCCGGGTTCGCCGAACTCCCGGGTGCCGTCGAGCGGGTCGACGATCCACACCCGCGACACCCCGAGCCGGGCCGGATCGTCGGCGCCCTCCTCGCTCAGCACCGCGTCCCCGGGTCGCAACCGGCCCAACTCGGCCGTCAGGAACTCGTGGGAACGCTTGTCCCCGGCGGCCTTCCGTTCCGCCTCCGGGGCGTCCGCGAGCTCCTCGCGCACCGACAGCAGCAGCCGGCCCGCGCCGGCGGCCAACTCCGCGGCCAGCCGGTGGTCGCTCATCCCTGCCTGCCCAGCAGGTCGACGATGAACTGCGCGTTCTCCTCCAGCGTGTGGTCCGGGGTGAGCCGCAGATCCGGGTTGCGCGGCCGCTGGTAGGGGCTGTCGATACCGGTGAAGTGGGTGATCTCGCCGCGCCGGGCCTTGGCGTACAGGCCCTTCGGGTCGCGGCGCTCGCAGTCCTCCAGCGGGGTGTCGCAGAACACCTCGTAGAACGGGATCCCGGCCTCCTCGTGCACCCGGCGGGCCAGCTCGCGGTGCTCGTGCAGCGGGCTGATCGCCGGCACCAGCACGATCTGGCCGGAGTCGGCCAGGATCACCGCGATGTGGGCGAGCCGGCGCAGGTTCTCGGCCCGGTCGGCCATGGAGAAGCCCAGGTCGGCGTTGATGCCGTGGCGCAGGTTGTCGCCGTCGAGCACGTATGCGGGCCGGCCGCGCTCCAGCAGCAGCCGTTCGGCCAGCATGGCCACCGAGGACTTGCCCGCCCCCGACAGCCCGGTCAGCCACACCGTCGAGCCCGTGCTGAGCCGGTCGGCCGCGGTGACCAGCGACTGGTGCCGCACCACGTTGGGGCTGGTGACCTGGCGGCGGCTGCGCTGCACCATGCCGGCCGCGACGGTGCCGTTGGTGACCGGGTCGATCAGGATGAACGCGCCGGTGGCCTGGTTGCGCTGGTACTCGTCGAGCAGCAGCGGAGTCTGGCTGCGCAGCGAGATCCGGCCCAGCTCATTGAGTTTCAGCGCGGTGGCGGACTTGTCGCGTTCCAGCGTGTTGACGTCGAGGCGGTAGTGCAGGTCGGTCACCCGCACCCGGGCGGTGCGGGTGGTGTGCTTGATGAGGTAGTCGCGACCGGGCTCGAGCGCGGAGTCGTCGGCCATCCAGCACACCACGGCCTCGAAGTCCTGGGTGACCTCCGGCCGGTTGTCCGGGTGGACGAACATGTCGCCGCGGGAGATGTCGATGTCGTCGGCGATGCTGATCGACACCGCCATCGGCGGGAACGCCTCGGCGACCGGGCCGTCCGGGCCGTCGATCGCGGTGATCCGGGAGGTCCTGCCGCCGGGCAGCACCACGATCTCGTCGCCGGGGCGCAGCACGCCGCTGGCCACCGTGCCGGCGTAGCTGCGGTGGTCCTGGTGCTCACGGGTGTGCGGGCGGATGACGTACTGCACCGGGAACCGCGCGTCGACCAGGTTGCGGTCGGCGGCGATGGACACCTCCTCGAGGTGGCGCAGCAGCGACGGGCCCTCGTACCAGGGCGCGCGGTCGGACTTGTCGACGACGTTGTCGCCGTGCAGGGCCGACATCGGGATCGCCGTCACGTCGTTGAGATCGAGCCGGGTGGTGAACTCGACGAACTCGTCGCGGATGGCCTCGAACCGCTGCTGGTCCCAGTCGATGAGGTCCATCTTGTTGACCGCGAGCACCACGTGCTTGACGCCGAGCAGCGAGGCCAGGAAGGCGTGCCGGCGGGACTGCTCGAGCAGGCCGTTGCGGGCGTCGACGAGCACGATCACCAGGTGCGCGGTGGAGGCGCCGGTGACCATGTTGCGGGTGTACTGGATGTGCCCCGGGGTGTCGGCGATGATGAATTTCCGCTTGGCCGTGGCGAAGTAGCGGTACGCGACGTCGATGGTGATGCCCTGCTCGCGCTCGGCGCGCAGCCCGTCGGTGACCAGGGCCAGGTCGGTGTAGTCGTGACCGCGCTCGCGGGAGGTGCGCTCCACGGCGGCCAACTGGTCCTCCATCACCGCCTTGGAGTCGTAGAGCAGCCGGCCGATGAGGGTGGACTTGCCGTCGTCGACCGAGCCGGCGGTGGCGATGCGCAGCAGCGTGGTCGGCGCGGCCAGGCTCTCGGTCAGCGTCTGCGTCATCAGAAGTAGCCCTCCCGCTTGCGGTCCTCCATGCCGGCCTCGGAGATGCGGTCGTCGGCGCGGGTGGCGCCGCGCTCGGTCAGCCGCGACACCGCGGTCTCGGCGATCACCTCGTCGACGGTGGCGGCGGTGGACTCCACGCACCCGGTGCAGGTGACGTCGCCGACGGTGCGGAACCGCACCGAGGTCTCGAACACCTCCTCGTCGGGGCGCGGCTGCATGTACCGGTGCACCGCCAGCAGCATCCCGTCGCGGCGGAACACCTTGCGCCGGTGGGCGTAGTAGATGGACGGCAGCTTGATGTTCTCCTGGCCGATGTAGGCCCAGATGTCGTACTCGGTCCAGTTCGACAGCGGGAACACCCGGATGTGCTCGCCCTTGTGGTGGCGGCCGTTGTAGAGGTTCCACAGCTCGGGCCGCTGGTTCTTCGGGTCCCACTGGCCGAACTCGTCGCGGAAGCTGAACACCCGTTCCTTGGCGCGGGCCTTCTCCTCGTCGCGGCGGGCCCCGCCGAAGGCGGCGTCGAACTTGTTCTCCCGGATGGCGCGCAGCAGCGTGACGGTCTGCAGCGGGTTGCGCGACGGCCCCTTGTCCACCACCCGGCCGGCGTCGATGTCGTCCTGGACCTTGGCGACGACCAGGCGCACCCCGGTCTCGGCGACCAGCTCGTCGCGGGCCTGCAGCACTTCCTCGAAGTTGTGTCCGGTGTCGACGTGCATCACCGGGAACGGCGGGCGGCCGGGCCGGAACGCCTTGCACGCCAGGTGCAGCATGACGATGGAGTCCTTGCCGCCGGAGAACAGCAGCACGGGCCGCTCGAACTCGGCGGCCACCTCGCGGATGATGTGGATCGCCTCCGCCTCGAGCGAGCGGAGGTGGCTCAGTTCGTACCGTCCGGGCGCGACGGCCTGCTCGGGTGCCAGGGTCATCGCATCCTCGTAAAGTTGGTAGGACTGGTCAGAATTACAGCCATAACCAGGTATGGAACCAGTCCGCGCCCCGCGCTGTCAACGTGGGGCGCTTTCCCCGGGCGGGCGCCGAGACCCGATCGTGACCGGGCGACCCTACAGTGGGCAGCACCCCGGGCCGGTGACGAACCCGCCGGTAACGAACGCGACGGGCACAGCGAAAGAGAGAGTTGTGAGCCGATCCCCTCTGCGCGGTGCGGTGCTGGCGACGGGTGCCGTCGTTGCCCTTGCCGGCCTGCCGATGCCCGCCGCGGGCGCCCAGCCCGCCCCCGAGTTCTGCGTGGCGATGGCGCGCGCCGGGGTCGGTACCGACTGCGCCACCCTGCTCGGCTGGGGCCGGCAGGTGTGCGCCGAGTACGACCGCGGGGCGACCTGGGACGCGGTGGCCGCCGCGCTCGACGTCCGCACCGGCGACGAGATGCTGTCGAACTTCGTGATCGCGGGCGCGCCGATGTATCTGTGCCCGCAGCACCGCGACAAGAACCCGTAACGGTCCCCCGCTCTTCCCCCCGCGAACAGACGCGTAACCCCCCGTTCGCGGCCCGGCGCGGGGGATTTCACGTCCGCTCGCGGGAGAAAGGGCACGCGTGGTCGGGCGCGCCCGGTCGGCCGGGAGCGGCCCGATCTCCTACCCTGAGCCCATGCACGGTCCGGAGCACGGGATCCGCCGGTGACCCGTTTCCTGGCGCGCCGGCTGCTCAACTACGTGGTGCTGCTGGTGCTGGCGTCCTTCCTCACCTTCGCGCTGGCCTCGTGGTTCTTCGAACCGCTCGACGCGCTGCTGCAGCGCAACCCGCGCCCGCCGCAGTCGACCATCGACGCCAAGGCCGCCGAACTCGGCCTGGACAAGCCCATCCCGGTGCGCTACCTCGACTGGGCGGCCGGGGCGGTGCGCGGCGACTTCGGCACCACGGTGACCGGCCAGCCGGTGGCCGAGGAACTGTGGCGGCGGGTCGGGGTGAGCCTGCGGCTGGTGCTCATCGGCTCGGTGGTCGGCACCGTGGTCGGGGTGGCCGTCGGCGCGTGGGGCGCGATCCGCCAGTACCGGCTCTCCGACCGGGTGATCACCACGCTGTCGCTGCTGATCATCAGCGCGCCGGTGTTCGTCATCGCCAACCTGCTCATCCTGGCCGCGCTGAACGTCAACTCGGTGCTCGGCGTGCAGCTGTTCGAGTACATCGGCGAGACCTCCCCGGACGCGGTGGGCGGGCCCTGGGACCGGTTCGTCGACCGGGTGCAGCACCTCGTCCTGCCCACCGTCACGCTCGCGCTCGGCTCGATCGCCGGGTACAGCCGCTACCAGCGCAACGCCATGCTCGACGTGCTCGGCCAGGACTTCATCCGCACCGCCCGCGCCAAGGGGCTGACCCGGCGCCGGGCGCTGCTCAAGCACGGGCTGCGCACCGCGCTGATCCCGATGGCCACGCTGTTCGCCTACGGCTTCGGCGCGCTGATCACCGGGGCGGTGTTCACCGAGAAGATCTTCGGCTGGCACGGCGTCGGCGAGTGGTGGATCCAGGGCATCACCAACCAGGACACCAACGTGGTGGTGGCCATCACCGTGCTCAGCGGGGTGGCGATCCTGCTGGCCGGGCTGCTGTCCGACGTCATCTACGCCGCACTGGACCCGAGAGTGCGGGTGGGCGCATGAGCACCGGGTTCGACACCGAGACGGTGCGCAGCGGGGTGGACACCCACCGCTTCGTGTCCCGGCGCACCCTGGTGTGGCGGCGCTTCCTGCGCAACCGGCCCGCGGTGGTGTCGCTGGCGGTGCTGGTGCTGCTGTTCGCCGCCTGCTGGGTACTGCCGCCGCTGCTGCCCTACGACTACAGCCGGCTCGACTACACCGCGCTGCAGCAGCCGCCCAGCGCCCGGCACTGGTTCGGCACCAACGCCCTGGGCCAGGACCTGCTCGCCCAGACCCTGCGCGGCATGCAGAAGTCGCTGCTGATCGGGTTGTGCGTGGCGGTCATCTCCACGGTGATCGCCGCGACCGTGGGCGCGGTGGCCGGCTACTTCGGCGGCTGGCGGGACCGGGCGCTGATGTGGCTGGTCGACCTGCTGCTGGTGGTGCCGAGCTTTCTGCTCATCGCCATCGTCACCCCGCGCACCCGCGGCAACATCGTCTGGCTGATCGTGCTGCTGGCGGCGTTCAGCTGGATGATCAGCTCCCGCATCGTGCGCGGGCTGACGATGAGCCTGCGCGAACGCGAATTCGTCGTCGCGGCACGCTACATGGGGGTCAGCGACGCCCGCATCATCACCCGCCACATCATCCCGAACGTGGCGTCCATCCTGATCATCGACACCACGCTCAACGTCGGCGTGGCGGTGATCGCCGAAACCGGGCTGAGTTTCCTGGGATTCGGCGTGCAACGGCCGGACGTGTCACTGGGCACGCTGATCGCCGACGGCACCCCGTCGGTGACGACATTCCCGTGGCTGTTCCTGTTCCCGGCCGGGGTGCTGGTGACGATCGTGCTGTGCGCCAACCTGATCGGCGACGGGCTGCGCGACGCCCTGGACCCCGCGGCACGGCCGGCGCGGCGGGCACGCGGGAAGGCGGGCCGCCGGTGAGCCTGCTGCGGGTGCGCGACCTGACGGTCACCTTCGCCACCGAGACCGAGCGGGTGCCGGCGGTGCGCGGGCTGAGCTTCGACGTCGACCCCGGCGAGGTGGTGGCGCTGGTCGGCGAGTCCGGGGCCGGCAAATCCGCCGCAGCGATGGCCGTCGTCGGGCTGCTGCCCGGGCACGCCGAGGTGCGCGGCTCGATCCGGTGGCGCGGCGAGGAGCTGATCGGCCGCTCCGACCGGGAACTCTCGGCCATCCGCGGCCGCGCCATCGGCACGGTGTTCCAGGACCCGATGTCCGCGCTCACCCCGGTCTACACGGTCGGCGACCAGATCGCCGAGGCGCTGCGGATCCACCGGCACGGGCTGACCCGCCGGGCCGCCCGGGCCCGCGCGGTGGAGCTGCTCGAGCTGGTCGGCATCAACCAGCCGCAGCGGCGGGCCCGGTCCTTCCCGCACGAACTGTCCGGCGGGGAGCGCCAGCGGGTGGTCATCGCGATCGCCATCGCCAACGACCCCGATCTGCTCATCTGCGACGAGCCCACCACCGCGCTGGACGTCACGGTGCAGGCCCAGATCCTCGACGTGCTGCGCACCGCCCGCGACGTCACCGGGGCGGGGGTGCTCGTCATCACCCACGACCTCGGGGTGGTCGCCGAGTTCGCCGACCGGGCGGTGGTGATGTACGCGGGCCGGGCGGTGGAGGCGGCCCCGGTGCGGCGGCTCTACACCGACCGCCGGATGCCCTACACCGTCGGGCTGCTCGGCTCGGTGCCGCGCCTGGACGCCGCGCGCGGCGACCGGCTGGTGCCGATCCCCGGCGCACCCCCGGCGCCCGCCGCGCTGCCCCCGGGCTGCCCGTTCGCCCCGCGGTGTCCGCTGGCGATCGACGAATGTCGCAGCGCCGAGCCGGAACTCGTCCCGGTCGACGGGGACCCCGACCACCTGGCGGCCTGTATCCGCACCGCCGAGACCGCCGGCCGCAGCGCGGCACAGGTGTACCGGGTGGCCACCGCGCCGCCGGCACGACCGGACGACGACGCCGGCGAGCCGGAGGTGGTGCTGCGGGTGCGCGACCTGGCCCGCACCTACCGGCTCACCAAGGGGGTGCTGCTGCGCCGGCAGGTCGGCGAGGTGCGCGCCGTCGACGGCATCGGATTCGAACTGCGGGCCGGCCGCACCCTGGGCATCGTCGGCGAGTCCGGCTCGGGCAAGTCGACCACGCTGCACGAGATCCTGGCGCTGCGCCCGCCGCAGGCCGGTTCCGTCGAGGTGCTCGGCACCGACGTGGCGTGCCTGGACGCCCGCACCCGGCGGTCGCTGCGCGGCCAGGTGCAGGTCGTCTTCCAGGACCCGGCCGCCGCCCTGGACCCGCGCCTGCCGGTGTTCGACGTGCTCGCCGAACCGTTGCAGGCCAACGGGTTCGGCAAGGCCGAGATCGAGCAGCGGGTGGCCGAACTGCTCACCGAGGTGGGGCTGCGCCGCACCGACGCCGACCGCTACCCGGCGGAGTTCTCCGGTGGGCAGAAGCAGCGCATCGGCATCGCCCGCGCGCTGGCGCTGCGGCCGCGGATCCTGGCGCTCGACGAGCCGGTGTCCGCGCTGGACGTGTCCATCCAGGCCGGGATCATCAACCTGCTGCTGGACCTGCAGGACCGCTACGGGCTGGCCTACCTGTTCGTCTCGCACGACCTGTCGGTGGTGCGCCACCTGGCCCACGACGTGGCGGTGATGTACCGGGGCCGCATCGTCGAACAGGGCCCGGCCGACCGGGTGTTCGCCGAGCCGCGGCACGAGTACACCCGCCGGTTGCTGGCGGCGGTGCCCCGGCCGGAACGCGGGATGGACACGCGGCCCGCGGGCCGCGGATAGAGTCTGGCGCATGACGTTGCGACGCCTCGCCATCGCCGGCCTGATCGGTTCGCTGCTGTTCGCCGCCGGCTGCGCCGGCGAGCCGGAACCGGTGCCGCCGGTCGGCGGCAACGCCGAACTCGGCACCACCAACGACATCAACCCGCAGGACGTGGCGAACCTGCAGCAGGGCGGCAACCTGCGGCTGGCGCTGACCGCATTCCCGCCGAATTTCAACCCGCTGCACATCGACGGCAACGTCGCCGACGCCGCCGGCATGCTGAAAGCCACCCTGCCGCGCGCGTTCCGGATCGCCGCCGACGGCACCATGACGCTCAACACCGACTACTTCACCAGCGTCGAGCTGACCAGCACCGACCCGCAGGTGGTGGTGTGGACGATCAACCCGAAGGCGGTGTGGAGCGACGGCACGCCGATCACCTGGGAGGACATCGCCGCCCAGATCCACGCCACCAGCGGCAGGGACCCGGCCTTCGCGATCGCCAGCCCCAACGGCGCCGACCGGGTGGCGTCGGTGACCCGCGGCGTCGACGACCGGCAGGCCGTGATGACCTTCGCCGAGCCGTACGCGGAGTGGCGCGGCATGTTCTCCGGCAACACCATGCTGCTGCCCAAGAGCATGACCGCCACCCCGGAGGCGTTCAACCGGGCTCAGCTGGACCGGCCGGGCCCGTCGGCGGGACCGTTCGTCGTCTCCACCATCGACCGGGGCGCCCAGCGCATCGTGCTGACCCGCAACCCGAAGTGGTGGGGTGAGCCGCCGCTGCTGGACTCCATCACGTACTCGGTGCTCGACGACGCCGCGCGCATCCCGGCGCTGCAGAACAACGCCCTCGACGCCACCGGGCTGGCCACCATCGACGAGCTGACCATCGCGCGGCGCACCCCGGGCATCGCGGTGCGCCGGGCGCCGGGCAACAGCTGGTACCACATCACCTTCAACGGCGCGCCCGGCTCGATCCTGGCCGACAAGAAGCTGCGCCAGGCCATCGCCAAGGGTATCGACCGGCAGACCATCGCCAACGTCACCCAGCGCGGGCTGGTCGACGAGCCGCGCCCGCTCAACAACCACATCTACGTCGCCGGCCAGGACGGCTACCAGGACAACAGTGAGGTCGTCGGCTACGACCCGGAGGCCGCCAAGGCCGAACTCGACGCGCTGGGCTGGAAACTCAACGGCCAGTGGCGCGAGAAGGACGGCCGCCGGCTGGTGATCCGCGACGTGTACTTCGACGCGGCCAGCACCCGCCCGGTCGCCCAGATCACCCAGAACAACCTGGCCGAGATCGGGGTGAAGCTCGAACTGGATCCCAAACCCGGCGAGCGGTTCTTCACCGACCACATCATCCCGGGCAACTTCGACATCGCCCAGTTCAGTTGGGTCGGTGACGCGTTCCCGTTGTCCGGGCTGCCGCAGATCTACGCCTCGGACGGGGAGAGCAACTTCGGCCGGATCGGCAGCCCCGAGATCGACGCGAAGATCGAGCAGACGCTCGCCGAACTCGACCCGCAGGCCGCGATCAAGCTGGCCAACGAGGTCGACGAGATGCTGTGGGACGAGGTGTTCAGCCTGCCGCTGACCCAGTCCCCCGGCAATGTCGCGGTGCGCGAGAACCTGGCCAACTTCGGGGCGTTCGGGCTCGCCGACGCCGACTACACCAAGATCGGCTTCATGAAGCCCTGACCAGCAGCGCCTCGGCGCGGGCGGCCGCGGCCACCGCGCGGGCGGCCAGCCGCACCGCCGCCCCCGGCGGCAGCGCGTCGAGTTCGCGGACCCGGGCCGCCAGCCCGGCCGTCGCGCCGGTGTGCACGGCGCGCGCCACCTCCAGCGCCGCGGCTTCACGCAGGTCCAGCAGGCTGTGTCCGGCGGTGGGCAGTTCGACCGGCACCGCGCCCGGGATGCGTCGGGCCGCGGCACGGGCCAGCGCCGGCGGGGTGACCAGATCCCGCCCACCGGCCAGCACCACGGTGGGCCAGCCGAATCCGGGCAGCGCCCGGTGCAGATCGTAGGGCTCGGCCTCGAACGCGACCGGGGTGTGGGCGGCCGCGCGGTAGGCCGGGGCGGGATCGAGCGGGCCGCCGTCGGGTTCGGCACCGAAGTCCAGTTCCCGGTAGCCGATCCGCTCCACCAGATCGGGCTCGAAGTGGAACGGGGTCTGCCGGTCGAGCAGGTACCGGGCCAGCCCGCCGACCGCGGTCCACACCCCGGTGCGTCCGGCCGCCAGCAGATCCAACAGCCGGCCGAGCACCTCGGGGCCGGCCAGCCCGTACACGGTGACCGCCAGCTGCACCCCGGCCGGGGAGAGCGCGCCGGCCTCGGCCAGCCGGCGGATCCGCGGCGCCAGTGCGGCGGTGTCGGGGTCGGCACCGTCCCAGAACGCCCGGCGCAGCGCGGCCCGCACGGTGTGGATGTCGCCGGCCGAGCACACCGGGGAGTCCAGCACCATGGCGTGGATCCGTGCCGGGTGGCGCACTCCCAGCCCGGCGGCCAGGTATGCGCCGTAGGAACTGCCGTAGACCACCACCCGCTCGACCCGCTCGTGGTCGAGCACCGCGGCCAGGTCGGCGACGACCTGTTCGACGGTCAGCGCCGCGGCGGGCAGGTCCGCGCCGGTGTCGTCGTGGCGGGACAGCCCCACCCCGCGGTGTTCGACCATGAGCACGTCGAGCCCGGCCGCGGCGGCCCGGCGGCGCAGCCCGCGGTAGAGCGCGATCGAGGCCGCCCCCGGGCCGCCGGGGACGACGAGCAGCGGGTGCGGCGAGCGGGGCCCACTGCGCACGTAGTACAGGTCGAAGGCGGCGCGGCCGTCCGGGGTGACCGGCCGGCGCAGGCTGCGCACCCCGGGCAGGGCGGCCAGCCGCCGATGGATGCGGCGGCGCCCGGCGGTCATCGTCACCCGATCATTCTGCCGGGTGGGCCCACCGCGCGAGCAGACGCGAACACCCCCGGACAAGGCGGGATTCGGGGGCGTCGGCGGCTGCGCGCCGCGGGGCGGTTACGCGGAGAGTTCGATGCGGTGGGCGTTGTCGATCGCCGCGTAGCGCTCCGGGCTGCACGTCAGCACGATGACCTGCGCGTCGGTGCCGACCGCGTCGAACACCGCACCCATCCGGCGCAGCCGCTCGGCGTCGGTGAAGCCGAGCGCGTCGTCGATGACCACCGGAACGCTGTCGTCCTTGCCCACCAGGGCCGCGCCGGCCAGCCGGGTGATGATGCCGAGTTGCTCCTTGGCCCCACCGGACAGCGCCTCGTACTCGACGGTGCGGCCGTCGAGGGTGCGCCGCCGGATGGCCAGCGTGTTGTCGACCTCGACCTCGAGGCTCTCGCCGAACACGAGGCGGCCGAGCCGTTCCACCTCGCCGCGGAACGGTTCGACGTAGCGCTGCCGGGCCGTGTCGCGGTGGCGGAGCACGGTGTCGCGCAGCAGCTTCGCGGCGCGGGCCCGGCGGCCCACCCGGTCGTGCTCGGCGCGGGCGTGGGTCAGTTCGGTCTCGGCCTCGTCGAGCCGGCCCTTGCGGCCCTCGCTGCCGTACACCTTCAGTGCCGCGGCGACCTCGCGCAGCGCGTCGTCGGCCTCGGCGCGCTGCCGTTCGAGCCCGTCGACGGCGCGCTGCGCCTCGTCCAGGGCGGCGGTGACGGCGTCGGGGCCGGCGGCGGCGAGCTCGGCGCGCAGCCGGGCCACCTCTGCGGTGGCCGCCTCGGCCTGCTCGGCGGCGGCCTGGGCGCGCACGATCAGCTCGTCGTCGGAGGTCTCGGCGCGCTGGGCCGCCAACCGCTCGGTGGCGGCGGTCAGCTCCTGCTGGGCGGCGGCGAGCTTCTCCCGGGCGGCGGTGGCCTGCCGGGCCGCCTCGGCCGCACCGGCGGCCGCCTCGGCGGCGGCCTTGCGGTGGGTTTCGCTGTCGGCCAGTGCGGTGCGGTAGGCCTGCTCGGCGGTCTGCAGGTCGGCGCGGGCCGTGGCGAGGTCCGGCGGGTCGTCGGCCTGCGCCGGCCCCGGTTCGGCGGCGCGCAGCTCGGCCAGCCGAGCACGCAGCAGCTCGACGTCGTCGTCGCGGATCAGCGCCCCGAGTTCGGCCTGCTTGGCCTGCCGGGTGCCGGTCAGTTCGGCGCGGCGGCGGTGTGCGGCCCGGGCTGCCTCGACGTCGGCCGCCCCGGCGGCGCGCAGCGCTTCGTCCAGCTTGTGTTGGGCCGCATCGAGTTTGGCCGTGGTGTCGGCGGCCGGTGCGCCGGGCACCACCCGCACCCGCAGCAGGCCGGGCAGGTCGATCTCGGTCGGGGTGGCCGCGGCGGTGTCCCACTGCCCGCCGGCCGACAGCCGCACCGGCTCACCGTCGATCCGCAGCTCCACGTCGGCCGCGGCGGCCAGCTCGATATGGGCCGAGGCCGCCTCGACCTGGGCCGCAGCGCGTTCCACCTCGCGCAGGGCGGCCTCGACCGCCTGCATCACCGCGTCGGTGACGGTGTTGTCGGCCAGCTCGGCGTCGATGCGGTCCAGCTCGCGGCGGGCGGCGTCGATCCTCGACAGCCGGTCGGCCAGCTGCTCGGCCTCGTCGCGGTCCTCCAGCCGCCGCACCGCCTGTCGGGCGCGCTCGAGGTCGGCGTAGGCGGCGTCGGCGGCGGCGCGGGCCGCGTCGGCGGCGGCCTCGGCGGCCTGCTGAGCGGCCCGGGCGGCGGTCTCCCGCTGCGCGGCGGCCTCGGCGGCGGCCTGCAGTTCGGCGATGCCGGACGCGCGCTCGTCGACCTCCCCGCGCAGCCGGCGCCGCTCGGCCAGCGCGCGGTCGGCGTTGTCGCGCACCGCCTCGGCGGTGCGGGCGGCGTGTTCGGCCTCACCGACCCGTCGGGTCAGCTGCTCGACCGCCGCGGCGGCCTGCTGCGCCTGCGCCAGCCGCTGCCGGGCGGCCTCGCACTGCGGGGTGAGGTCGGCCAGCTGTTCGGTCAGGGCGTCGTGACGGGCGGTGGCCTCGTCGACCTCGGCGAGCTTGTCCTGCCACAGCTTCACCTCGGCCTTGGCCGCCTCGAGCCGCTTGCCCACGGCGGCCCACTCCCCCGTCGGTTTGCCGGTGGGGGTGAAGTAGCGCCGGTACTCCTCCTCGATGCGGTCGATGAGCAGCGGGTCGGCCGCGCCGGCGTGCGCCGCCTCCCCGGCGGCGACGTCGAGCGCCCGCGACAGCGCGTCGCAGCCGGACAGATCCACCGGCGCGGTCGAGGCCGCCTGCAGCACCCGCTGGGCGCGCCACAGGTCCATGTCGACCGTCTCGTTCAGCATCACCAGCACCCGCTCGTGCGCCTCGTCGCCGGTGAGCTGCTCACGGACCGGCGCCAGCACGGTCAGCTCGGTCTCCGGGCGCTTGTGGAAGCGCTTGCGGTACACGAAATGATATGGGCCGGTGGAGATTTCGGCGGTGACCTCGGTTCCCACGTCGGCGTGGGTGGGTTTGACCGCCTTGACCTGGGCGCTCTTGGAACGGTCCTTGGCGTCGATGAGCAGGTCGAGCGCCTCGACCATCGAGGACTTGCCGATCTCGTTGGCACCGCTGACGATGACCACCCCGCGCTCGGGGAAGGTGACCTCGCGGTGCTCGATGCCGCGGTAGTTGGTCAGGACCAGCCGGTGCAGTCTCACGCCGCCGTCCCCTCCTTGTCGTTCCCGGCGTCGTCCCCGGCCCGCTCCGTGCGCCCGGCCAGCCGCCACAGCAGCGCCAGCGCCGCCCGGGCGTCCTCGGCCTGCTCGTCGTCGCCGCGGGCCAACTCGAGCAGCTCGTCGACCGCGGCCGCCGCGAACCCGCCCAGGCCCAGATCGTCGAACTCCCCGTCGGCGGGCAGTACGGCGATCTCGCTGAGCTGTTCCTCGACCCGCAGCGCCGCGAACAACCGGCTGTACCTGTCCAGGCAGGCGTCCAGGCCGGCCTTGTCGGCGACCGAGAGGGTGCCGGTGAGCCCCAGCCGCGCCACGGTGCACTCCTTGTCGGTGATCTGGTCGAGGTTGATGTCCAGATCCGCGATGTCGCGGCTGTCGTCCACCGACCGGCGCAGGGTCATGAACTTCCAGCGGCCGACCCGGCGCGGTTCGACCCGCACCGGGTGCGCCGGATCGTCCTCGTCGAGGTCGACGACGAGCACGTGCCCGGAGTCGGGCTCGATGTCGTCGTAGTTGGTCACCTCCGGTGAACCCGAATACCAGATCCGGCCCGTGGCCCCCACCGACATGCGGGAGTGCTTGTCCCCCAACGCCACATAGTGCACCGCCCCGCGGGCGACCGCCTCCTCCAGCGCCGCCAGCCGGATCAACGACGGCCGGTCCTTGTCCGGGACGAAGATGTCGACCCCGCCGTGCCCGACCACGATCCGGGCGGTGCCGTCGGCGGGCAGCTCCTCGAGCACTCCGGCCACCGGATCCGAGGTCGGATGCTTGGACCGCCACGGCGCGGCCACCAGCTGCAACCCCGGCCGCACCTCGTGGACGCCGGGGCGGTCGAGCACCACGACGTTGTCCGGCCGCTCGGCGACGAACAGCGGGCTGGTGTACACCGACACCGCGTTGAGCGGGTCGTGGTTGCCCGGCAACAGATACACCGGCACCCCGATCGCGCGCATGGCCTCCAGCGACAGGCTGACCTCGCGCGGGTCGAGCCGGTTGTCGTCGAACACGTCGCCGGCGACGACGACGAACTCCGCCCCCACCTCGGCGGCGAGTTCGCCGATCCGGCGCACCGCCTCGCGCCGGGCCGCCGAGTACCGCGGTTGCGCCTCTCCCTTGAGGAAGTAGCGCGGCATGCCGAGCTGCCAGTCCGCGGTGTGCAGGAACCGCATCGCGCCCCCCTTCGCTCTCCCATGGTCAACGGGCACCGCGAGTGTATGGCCGGGCACCGACAACACCGCGCAGGCGGGGCCGGACCCGGGTCAGCCCCGCTCGAACAGCCCCCGGCCCAGCCAGTCGCGGTCGGAGCGCACCCCGGGCAGGATGGCGAACACCGCCGACCCGATGGTGGTGATCCACGGGTTGAGCGCGTCGGCCTCGGCCAGCCGCTGCTGCACCGGGACGAACTGGCGGGCCGGGTCGCGCTGGTAGGTGACGAAGATCAGGCCGCAGTCGGTGGTGGCCCCCGGCGCGGGCGGGTCGTCGTAGTTGTACGGCCGGCGCAGGAACTGCTCGTCGTCGGTGCGCCGGCGGGCCAGCGCGATGTGCGCGTTGGGCGGGATGACCGGGATGCCGCCCACCTCGGCCGCGAAGTCCGGTTCGTCGAACTCGTGCTCGCCGGTCAGCGGGGCCCCGGTGTCCAGCCGGCGTCCGACGGTGAGTTCCTTGCTGGTGCGGTCGAGTTCGTCCCAGGTGTCCAGCTCCATGCGGATGCGCCGGACGATCGCCACGGTGCCGCCGGCGAACCAGGGCGCCGCGGCCCCGTCGTCCCACACGTAGCGGTCGAACGCGTCCTCGCCGCGCGGGTTGACCGTGCCGTCGACCTGCCCCATCAGGTTGCGCATGGCGGTGCCGTCGGGCCGGGCGCCGTAGGCGTTGCGGAATCCCGTCTGCCGCCACCGCGGCCGGGTCAGGGTGCGGGTGTTCTTCAGCAGCACCCGGGCCGCATGCGCGAGGGCGACCGGGTCGTCGCCGCACAGCTGCAGCAGCAGATCCCCGCCGCACCAGGCCGGTTCGAGCCGGTCGGTGGCGAACCCCGGCAATTCGGCCACCGTGGGCGGGCGCAGCGCCGCCAGCCCGACGCGGTCGAACAGCGCCGGGCCCAGCCCGACCGTGACGGTCAGCCGGGCCGGGTGTTCGGCCAGTTCCGGTTCGGTGTCGGCGACGGCGGGCCGGCCCCGGGTGAGCCGGGCGGCGTCGGCGGTCCACAGCTTCAGCACCGCCCGCAGCGCCTCGCGGGGGTCGCGGCCCGGCGGCGGGACCAGGTCCAGCGCGATGAACAGGGCGTGGGCCTGCGGGTCGGTGGTGACACCGGCCTGGTGCGGGCCGTGGAAGGGCACCGTCGCCGAGCCGAACCCGGTCGTGCCGGAACCGGCCGCACCGGCGGACCGGGGCGCGCCGCATCCGGTCAGCGCCGTCCCGGCCGCCGCGGCCGCCCCGCCCAGCAGCACCCGCCGTCGGCTGAGTGCCCACCGGGCGGGACGGTCAGCCATGGTGGTGGCCGGTGTGCTCGTCGGCGTGCCGGTGGTCCCCGTGGTCCGCGTGATCGGCGCCGCCGGAGTAGTTCTCCTGCGCACCGGCGAAGTCGCGGACCTGGGCGGTGACCGGCAGCGTGGAGCCGTCGGCGAAGGTGACGGTCAGCTCGACCTCGTCACCGGGCCGCAGCGGATGGCGCAGGTCCATCAGCATGAGATGGTCGCCGCCCGGGGCGAGTTCGGTCCGGCCGTGCGCGGGCACCGTGATGCCGCCCGCCTTCGGCTGCATCCGGGACCCGCCGGCGCCGTCGGACACGACCTCGTGGATCTCCACCGTCGCGGCGACCGGAGAGGCCGCCGAGACGAGCTGGGCGTCGCGGACGCCGTCGTTGGCGAACGTGGCGAACACCGAGGTCATCCCGGCGTCGACGGCCTTGGCCCAGGCGTCGGAGACGCTGACCCGCTCGGCCAGCGGGCCGTCCTGCGGTTCGGCCGCATCGGTGCAGCCGGCGGCCAGCAGCGCCCCGGCGGCCAGCGCGACGAACGCGCGGCGGGGCATGCGGTGGATGTGGTTGAAGAGCATGGTGAGTCGACTCCTGTGCAACGGGTGAACGGGGAGCCGCCGCAGCCCTGCGGCGCGGCGGTGACGGGCGGTGCCGGCTAGCTCCGTCCGGCGGCGCACCGCACCGGCGGTGCCCGCATCCCCAACCCCGGCGCGCGCAGCACCGACTGCGCCACCACGTCGCCGCCGGCCGCCGGCCGCCGCCCCGGCCACGGCACGGCGACCGGGGCGAAGAACAGCCGCAGCCAGCCCAGCAGCGTCGCGCACACCGCCCAGCGGTGCTCCACCGCGCTGATCGCCGCGCCGAGCAGCAGCGCCGCGGCCAGGTGCGCGGCGACCATCACCGCGGTCGGCCGGGCGGCGGCATGGTCGTGCGCCGCGGCGGTGCCTGCCAGGGTCACGTGCCCGACCGCCTGGGCGGCCAGCAGCGCCGCGACCACCTGCACCGGCCGGCTGCGGTCGCGGGCCGACCCCAGCCCGGCCGGCAGCGCCCCGATCACCGCGCCGGCCAGCCCAGCACACACCAGCCGCCCGCCGGACGGCACGCCGCCGCCGGCGGCCAGGTGGGCGGCCACGGTGAGGACCGCCGAGCACGCCGCCACCAGCGCGCCACACACCTGGCGCGCGGCGGTCCGCGGGGTGCCCATACCCGGCATGCTACCCGCGTCTACTACGCGCCCTAGTAGACCTGGGTCGCTACGGTGGGCTGGTGGCACGGACCCTGTTGTTGCTGCGGCACGCCAAGTCCGACTATCCCGCCGACACGGCCGACCACGACCGGCCGCTGGCCCCGCGCGGGGTGCGCGAGGCCGGACTGGCCGGTGCCTGGCTGCGCGAGCACGCCCCGATGATCGACCGGGTGCTGTGCTCGACGGCGACCCGAACCCGCCAGACCCTGGCCCGCACCGGGATCGAGGCGCCGGTGGAGTACCTCGACCGGCTCTACGACGCCACACCGGGGACGGTGATCGACGTCATCAACCGTCACGGCGGCGACGCGCGGACACTGCTGGTCGTCGGGCACGAGCCGGCGATGTCACAGGTCGCGCTCGGCCTGGCCGGCGGCGGGGATCACGACGCCGCCGACGCGATCGCGCGCAAGTTCCCAACCTCGGCGGTGGCGGTGCTGCGCACCGAGCTGCCTTGGGCCGGGCTGGAACTCGGCGGCGCGGTGCTCGAGGCGTTCCACGTTCCCCGCTGAGGAGTCCCCGCTCAGGCGCGGGTGGCGAGGGTGAGCTCCATCAGCTTGAGCGCCATGTCGCAGGCGTCGATGCCGGGGGCCTGCGGGTTGATCCACCAGCCGACCACGCCCGCGGCGTCGCTGGCCACCCCGCACGAACCGTTCGGGTCGCCCGGGCGCATCACGATCGACTGGATCCCGGCGACCCGGCGGTCCTCGATGCGGTAGTCCAGCCGCTGCGCCACCTCGCGCTCGTGGTCCAGGCTGCCCTGTTCGAACCAGAACCGGGTGATGTCGATCAGCCCGGCGGGATTGGCGGCCTGCCAACGGCACACCGCGCCCACGAAGGTGCTCTGGATGTCGAGCGGATCGGCCCCGACCGTCTCGGCGATGATGTCCTGGGTCAGCACATCGCACTCCTTGAGCAGGTTCGGGTACTGCCGCTCGGAGTCGTTGTTGCGAGCGGTGGGGCCGCCGCCGGTGGACTTGGCGGCGGTGCCCTCCACGGTGCGGGTGCAACCGGTCAGCAGCGCCAGCGTGGCGAGCAGGACGGCGACCGCGGCCACAGCGGATCGCCGGCAGGAGGTCCGGGTCATTTCGCGTTCACAATCGACTGGCGGGTCAGTTCCTTGGCGACATCGCAGGGGTCGGGGAACGGCTTCTGGATGTAGCTGATCGACCACTCGATGAAGTCGTCACCGAACTGGATGCCCACCTCGCAGAGGTTCGGGCCGCCCAGCGTGGGGTCCTCGTTCACCCCGATGAAGCCGTCGTAGCCCTCGATGGTGATGTCCTCGACGCTGGTGCGCGACAACTCCATCGTCTTGCGTTCCCGGCCGATCGGGCTGCCCCGGAACCAGGTGAAGGAGAAGTGCGGCCCGAGGATGCTGCCGCCGGCCAGCCACTGGCAGCCCACCGAGTTGGTGGCGGTGTTCACCAGCCCGTTGACCTGGGTGATCTCGGAGATGGTCGCGTCGCTGATGCCGCCGCACTGCGGGAAGAACGGCCCGTGCTCGGCGTCGGCCTGCTGTGCCGGGTTGTCCGACGGCACCTCGGGTGCGGAGTCCGGGCCCGAACCCGAGCACGCGGCGATCACCGGCGCCATGGCCACGGCCAGGGCCAGGGCTTGAGCGGTACGGCTGCGCTTCACGCCCCAAACTGTAGCGGCAGCCGCCCGGCCCAACACGCGGGAACGCGCTGACCTGCCGTTATCCCGGTGTGGCGGGCCGGACCGGGGTGCGGCCGGTGTGCGACAGTAACGAGATGCTCTGGGCGCTGCTGCGCCGCTACACGCGGCCCTACCGCCGGCTGCTGACCGCCGTCGCGGTCCTGCAGGTGGTCAGCACCCTGGCGACGCTGTACCTGCCGACGGTGAACGCGGCGATCATCGACGAGGGGGTGGCGGTCGGCGACACCGGACGCATCCTGCAACTCGGGCTGGTGATGCTGGCCGTCACCGCGCTGCAGGTGGCCTGCGCGGTGGGCGCGGTCTACTTCGGGTCCCGGGCCGGGATGGGGTTCGGCCGCGACCTGCGCGCCGCGGTGTTCGGTCACGTCACCGGCCTGTCGGCCGAGCAGACCGCCCGGTTCGGCACCCCGTCGCTGCTCACCCGCACCACCAACGACGTGCAGCAGATCCAGCTGCTGCTGCAGCTGACCTGCACGGTGCTGGTCACCGCGCCGATCATGTGCGTGGGCGGGGTGCTCATGGCGCTGCACCAGGACGCCGGGCTGAGCTGGCTGCTGCTGGTCAGCGTGCCGGTGCTGGCCGCGGCCAACGCCTGGCTGGTCTCCCGGCTGCTGCCGGTGTTCCGCCGGATGCAGCAGCTCATCGACAACATCAACCGGGTGCTGCGCGATCAGCTCACCGGGCTGCGGGTGATCCGGGCGTTCGCCGCCGAACCGGTGGAGACCGAACGGTTCGCCGCCGCCAACCGGGCGCTGTCGGAGACCGCGCTGCTGGCCGGCCGGCGGCAGGCGCTGCTGCTGCCCACCACCACCCTGGTGATCAACGTCTCCAGCGTCGCGCTGATCTGGTTCGGCGGCCTGCGCATCGACGCCGGGCAGATGCAGGTCGGGTCGCTGATCGCGTTCCTGTCCTACTTCATGCAGATCCTGATGTCGGTGGTGATGGCCACCTTCATCCTGATGGCCTTCCCGCGCGCCTCGGTGTGCGCCGACCGGATCGGCGCGGTGCTGGCCACCGAGCCGACCGTCACCGCGCCACCGAACCCGGTGCGGCCGAGCCGGATCCGCGGCCTGGTCGAACTCGACCGGGTCGGGTTCAGCTATCCGGGCGCGCACCGGCCGGTGCTCGACGGGGTGACGTTCACCGCCGAACCCGGTACCACCACCGCGATCGTCGGCGGCACCGGCTCGGGCAAGTCGACGCTGGTGTCGCTGATCTGCCGGCTCTACGACCGCACCGCGGGCACGGTCCGCATCGACGGGGTCGACGTGCGCGACTACGACCCGGAGGCGCTGTGGGCCTGGCTCGGCCTGGTGCCGCAGCGGGCCCGACTGTTCGCCGGCACCGTCGCCGACAACCTGCGCTACGGGTCGGCCGACGCCGACGAGGCGCGGATGTGGGAGGCGCTGCGGATCGCCGCGGCCGACGACTTCGTCCGGGCCCACCCCGACGGGCTGGGCATGCCGGTGGCCCAGGGCGGGATGAACCTGTCCGGCGGGCAGCGCCAGCGGATCGCGATCGCCCGGGCGGTGATCCGCCGGCCCGCGGTGTACCTGTTCGACGACGCGCTGTCGGCGCTGGACGTGCACACCGAGGCGCGGGTGCGCGCGGCATTGCGCGAGGTGGCCGCCGGGGCGACGACGATCGTGGTGTCCCAACGGATCTCGACGGTCGCCGGGGCCGACCGGATCGTGGTGCTCGAGGACGGCCGGGTGGCCGGGACGGGCACGCACGCCGAACTGCTGGCGGGCTGCCCGGCCTACGCCGAGCTGGCCGAGTCGCAGTCGGTGGGGGTGCACCGGTGACCGCCCCGGTGCGGGCGCTGCCGGGCCCGGCCGAGCGCTCCCGCGACTTCACCGGCACCGCCCGGCGGCTGCTGCGCCGGCTGTACCCGCAGCGCGGGCTGGCCGCACTGGTGATCCTGCTCGGCTGCGGCGGGGTCGCCCTCGGGGTGGCCGGGCCGCGGATCCTGGGGCATGCCACCGACCTGCTGTTCGAGGGAGTGATCGGCGGCCGGCTGCCGGCCGGGCAGACCCGCGAGCAGGCGATCGAGGCGGCCCGGGCGCGCGGCGACGACACCTTCGCCGACCTGCTGTCCGGGATGGACGTGGTGCCCGGCCAGGGGGTGGACTTCGCCGCGGTGGCGCGCACCCTGGCCCTGGCCCTGGTGCTGTATCTCGTCGCCGCCGTGCTGGTCTGGGCGCAGTTGCGGGTCCTCAACGTCACCGTGCAGCGCACCATGGTGGCGCTGCGCGCCGAGGTGGAGGCCAAGCTGCACCGGATGCCGTTGCGCTACTTCGACTCCCGCCGCCGCGGCGAGGTGCTCAGCCGGGTCACCAACGACGTCGACAACATCGCCACCTCGCTGTCGATGACGATCAGCCAACTGCTCTCGTCGCTGCTGACGCTGGTGGCGGTGCTGGCGATGATGCTGACCATCTCGCCGCTACTGGCGCTGATCACCGTGCTCACCGTGCCGTTGTCGCTGTGGGCCACCCGGGCGGTCGCGCGGCGTTCGCAGCGGATGTTCGCCGACCAGTGGCGCAATCTGGGCCGGCTCACCGCGCACGTCGAGGAGACCTACAGCGGATTCGCGGTGGTGCGCACCTACGGCCACCGCGAGCAGGCGGTGCGGCGGTTCGCCGAGCTCAACGACGAGGTCTACCGGGCCAGCCTGGGCGCGCAGTTCCTGTCCGGGCTGATCTCGCCGGTCACCGGGTTCATCGGCAACCTGGGGTATGTGGCGGTGGCGGTGATCGGCGGGGTGCAGGTGGCCACCGGCCAGATCACGCTCGGCAGCATCCAGGCCTTCATCCAGTACGTGCGCCAGTTCAACCAGCCGCTCGGGCAGGTGGCCGGCATGTACAACGCGTTGCAGTCCGGGATCGCCAGCGCCGAGCGGGTGTTCGAGCTGCTCGACGCCGAGGAGCAGGCGCCGGAGCCGGCGGCCGGGCTGCCGGCCGGGCCCGGCCGGGTGACCTTCGAGCACGTCAGCTTCGGCTACCGCCCGGACGCACGGGTGCTGCACGACATCTCGCTGGTGGCCGAACCCGGCACCACGGTGGCGATCGTGGGGCCCACCGGGGCGGGCAAGACCACCCTGGTGAACCTGCTGATGCGGTTCTACGAGCCGGACGCCGGGCGGATCCTCGTCGACGGGGTCGACATCGCCACCGTGAGCCGCCGTTCGCTGCGGTCGCGGATCGGCATGGTGCTGCAGGACACCTGGCTGTTCGACGGCACCATCTACGACAACATCGCCTACGGCCGCCCGGACGCCGGTGAGCAGGAGGTGCTGGCCGCGGCGCGCGCGGCCCGGGTGGACCGGTTCGTCGACCGACTGCCCGACGGGTACCGCACCCGGGTCACCGACGACGGGGTGCTGTCGGTCGGCGAGAAACAGCTCATCACCATCGCCCGGGCCGTGCTGGCCCGGCCCCAACTGCTGGTGCTCGACGAGGCGACCAGCTCGGTGGACACCCGCACCGAGCAGCTCGTCGGCCAGGCGATGGCCGAGTTGCGCCGCGACCGAACCTGTTTCGTCATCGCGCACCGGCTGTCGACGGTCCGCGACGCCGACCTGATCGTGGTGCTCGACCGCGGCCGGATCGTCGAGACCGGTACGCACGACGAACTGCTGGCGCGCCGCGGCGCCTACTGGGCGATGACGCGGGCCTGACCCCGGGGCCCGGCTCAGCCGCCGGTGGCGGCCCGGCACTGCGCGGCGAGCTCCTCGACCACCGTGTCCAGCGGGGCCGGGCTGCGCTGGGCCTGGGCCAGGATGAGCGCGCCCTCGAGCGCGCCGACGGTGAGCACGCCGAGCGCGGCGGCGCGCCGCGGGTCGGCGCCGTCGGCGACGAGCTTTTCGGTGATGAGCGCCGACCAGGTGGCGAACGCCTCCCCCGCCGCGTCCCGGGCGGCCCGCTCGGTGCCCAGCGCGGCGGCGACGATCGGGCAGCCCACGGCGTAGTCGCCAGCGTCGAGCCCCTCCCGCCACAGGGCGGCCAGTGCCCGCAGCGCCCCGGCGGTGTCGTTGGCCGCCAGCACCCGCCGGATGCCGGCGGTGAGCTGGTCGGCGGCCGCCCGGGTGGCCTCCTGCACCAGCTGCGCCTTGCCCGCCGGGAAGTGGTGGTAGACCGAGCCGCGCGGGGCGCCGCTGTCGGCGAGCACGTCGGCGACGGAGGTCGCGGCCACGCCGCGGCGCCGCATCAACCGGATCGCGCTGCGCACCATCGCGGCCCGCGGACCGGTGTGCGGGTCCTGCCGTCGGGGCATGCCGGCCTCCCTCCGCCCGTCGCCACGGACCTGATTCTATGTATGCTAGCATACATAGAACAGGCCGTCACCCACCGAGGAGTCCCCCGTGACCGACGTCGAGGCACCGCCGCACCCGTTCGACACCGCACTGGATCTCACGCCGGTCGCGCCGGGCCGCTGGCGCGGCCGCACCACCCCGGCCTGGGCGAACATGGTGGGGCCGTTCGGCGGGATCACCGCGGCGGCCCTGGTGCGCGCCGTGCAGCTGCACCCGCAGGTCCACGGCGATCCGCTGGCGCTGACGGTCAACTACGCCGGGCCGATCGCCGACGGCGACTTCGAGATCGCCGCGCGCCCGATGCGCACCAACCGCACCAACCAGCACTGGGCGCTGGAGATCACCCAGGGCGAGGCCGTCACCACCACCGGCACCGCGGTGTTCGGGCTGCGCCGCGACACCTGGACCGACACCGAGGCCCGGATGCCGGCGGCGCCCGACCCGGCGACGGTGGCCGCCGAACCGTTCCCGGAGTTCATCGCCTGGGCGCGCAACTACGACATGCGGTTCGTCACCGGCCCGGTCCCCACCCAACCGGGCACCGAGCACCCCGACTCGACATCCACACTGTGGGTGCGTGCCGCGCCGGCCCGGGCCCTGGACTACCCGGCGCTGGCCGCCCTGTGCGACGTGTTCTACCCGCGGGTGTTCCTGCGGCTGGGCCGCTACGTGCCGGCCGGGACGGTCTCGCTCACGACGTACTTCCACGCCGAGCCCGGCGCGCTGGCCGCCGTCGGCGCGGAGTTCGTGCTGGCCACCGCGCGCGCCCAGCGGTTCGGCCGGGGCTACGCCGACCAGACCGCGCAGCTGTTCGGCCGGTCCGGGGAGCTGCTGGCGACCACCCACCAGCTGGTCTACTTCAAGTCCTGACCGTCGCCGGCCCCGAACCCATACCCCCTGGGGGTATAGTCACGGGTATGAGTCTGGTTCTGCAGGTGGCAGGGATGAGCTGCGGGCACTGCGTCGCGGCGATCACCCGGGCGGTGGCGCCGTTGCCCGGCGTGACCGGGGTCGACGTCGATCTCGACGCCGGCACCGTGACCGTGGCCGGGCACCCGGATCCGGCCGCGGTCGCGGCGGCGATCGAGGACTGCGGCTACGACACCACCGGCTGACCGAAGCCCACCCCGAACCGTGAGGGATGCCGTGACGAACACCGTGACGCTGCACATCGGCGGGATGACCTGTGCCTCGTGCGCGGCCCGGGTGGAGAAACGGCTCAACCGCATCGACGGGGTGCGGGCCAGCGTCAACCTCGCCACCGAGCAGGCCACCGTCGAGTTTCCCGACGACGTGACGCCCGACGAGCTCATCGCCGCGGTGGAGGCCACCGGATACACCGCGACGCTGCCGCGGCCCCGACCGGCGGCCGAGGCCGCCGAACCCGAACCCGACGAGTCGGCGCCGTGGCGGCAGCGCCTGCTCGTCTCGGCCGGGCTGAGCCTGCCGGTGATGCTGCTGTCGATGGTGCCCGCCCTGCAGTTCGACCACTGGCAGTGGCTGGCGTTCACCCTGGCCTCCCCCGTCGTGGTGTGGGGCGCCTGGCCGTTCCACCGGGCCGCGCTGACGAATCTGCGCCACGGCGCGGCGACGATGGACACGCTGATCTCGGTCGGCGTGACCGCCGCGTACCTGTGGTCGGTGTGGGCCCTGTTCTTCACCCACGCCGGGATGCCCGGGATGCGGATGGCGTTCTCGCTGCTGCCGTCCCGCACCGACGAGCCGCACCTGTATCTGGAGGTGGCCGCGGCGGTCACCACCTTCATCCTGGCCGGCCGCTACTTCGAGGCCCGCGCCAGGCGGCAGTCCGGTTCGGCGCTGCGCGCGCTGCTGAACATGGGCGCCCGGGACGTCGCGGTCCTCCGCGACGGCACCGAGATCCGGGTTCCCGTCGAGCAACTCGGTGTCGGCGAGGTGTTCCTGGTGCGCCCCGGCGAGAAGATCGCCACCGACGGGGTGGTGGTCGAGGGCAACTCGGCGGTGGACGCCTCGATGTTGACCGGTGAGCCGGTGCCGGTGGAGGTGGGCCCCGGCGACACCGTGGTCGGCGCGACGGTGAACGTCGGTGGGCTGCTTCGGGTCCGGGCCACCCGGGTGGGCGCCGACACCCAACTGGCCCAGATGGCCCGGCTGGTCACCGAGGCGCAGCGCGGCAAGGCGCCGGTGCAGCGGCTGGCCGACCGGGTGGCGGCGGTGTTCGTGCCGGCCGTGATCGGGCTGTCGCTGCTGACCCTGGCCGGCTGGCTGCTGTCCGGCGCGCCGGCGGGCGCGGCGTTCACCGCGGCGGTGGCGGTGCTGATCATCGCCTGCCCGTGCGCGCTCGGGCTGGCCACGCCGACCGCGCTGCTGGTCGGCACCGGCCGGGGCGCCCAGCTGGGCATCCTGATCAAGGGGCCGGAGGTGCTGGAGTCCACCCGCCGGGTCGACACGGTGGTGCTGGACAAGACCGGCACCGTCACCACCGGCCGGATGAGCGTGGTGGCGGTGCACACCGACGGTATCGCCGCCGACGAACTGCTGCGGCTGGCCGCCGCCGTCGAGCACGCCTCGGAGCACCCGATCGGCCGCGCCATCGCCGAGCGGGTGCCCGCCGACCGGCGGCCGCC
>Ga0207864_1000477_pt1 | contig 55473 bp, 44 predicted proteins | sample HigsolmetaAR202D_FD_184834 | JGI IMG/M metagenome (GOLD analysis project Ga0207864, IMG submission 184834) | Ionic liquid and high solid enriched microbial communities from the Joint BioEnergy Institute, USA - AR20-2-D (SPAdes) (version 2) ...
TCACCACCCTGGCCCGCACCACCCTTCACTCCTCCCTGCCCACCCTCGAAGCATCGCGGCGATCGCCCCTTCCGGGCGCCGCGTGCCTCCGCGGCGGCCGCCGCCGTCCTGCCGGACCACGTTTCAGAATTTACATCTGGCCCAAGAACCTATCGCAGTGCCCCGTAAGGGGATGCATACTGCCCGCATGGGACGTCGCAAGCGCCCGCACCTTCCGGGCATGGTCTTCCACCTCGTGTCTCGCACCCACGGGCGCGAACCGTGGTTCGACGAGCGCCTGCGCACGACGATCGTGGAGATCATCCGCCAGGCAGCGGCCCGCACCGACGCTCGGCTTCTCGCCTATGCCGTGATGCCCAATCACCTGCACATCGTCATTCGCCAGGGCAGAATGACGCTCGCGGAGTTCATGCAACCGCTGATGCGACGGGTCGCCCTCCGGGTTCAGCGTCGCCATGGAATCGATGGTTCCGTCGTCGGGCGACGATTTCGCGATTGGCCTTGCGCGTCCGCCGACTATGTTCGGTCCGCCGTCGTTTACACGCACCTAAACCCATGGCGCGCAGGGCTTTGCGACGCGACGCTCGAGTATGAGTGGACGTCGCATGGAGCTTATCTGCCGGGGGCGAACCCCGCCGACTATGGGATCGACCCCGTGGCGCAGGAGCAGGTGTTGCGCATGTTTGCGGACCGGCCGTTCCTCGCCCGCGACGCGCTCGCGCAACGATATCTCGCGTACGTCGAGTGGCGGATGCGTGCGGATCGGTATCGCGAGGACCTCGAAACCGGCCGCCCGGTGGGCCCCATGCCGATTCGGCCATCGACTGCTGTGGGCGATTGGTCCTGGAACCAGCTATTCGGTGCCGACGGCGACCGGGAGGCTCAGGTCGCGCCGGCACCTGACCTACGCGACTTCATCGCTTGCCTTCTGAGGGAGCGTTCGCCAGACACCAGCGTTTCCGAACTCCGCGGTCGATGGGGGCCGCGAGGCAAGACCCGATTGAGGGAGAGCCTTGTCCGGGCGGCCGCGGAGCGAGGATACAGGACCGGAGAGATCGCCCGGTTCTTCGGCATTTCCCCGTCGTTGGTTTCCGCTCTCAAAGGCCGGCGTGCCTGAGGCTCTAGGATCGCGCCGCCGCCGGGAGACGCCACGAACATTGAAAATTGAAACCTGGTCCGCTAGGTTGGTCTCATGGACGACCTGATTGGGGCCATCCGCGCGGGCGACCCCGAATCGCTCAGCCGCGCCTTCCAGCTCGTCTACGACGAACTCCGCCGCCTCGCCGCGACTGTCCGCCGTGGCCGCGCCGGCGAAACCCTCAACGCGACCGCGCTCGTCCACGAGGCATACATGAAACTCGCCGCTTCTGCCAAGCTGGACGTGCGCGACCGGGCCCACTTCTTCCGGCTCGCCGCCCGCGCCATGCGCCAAGTCCTCCGCGATGCGGCGGCCCAGCGCTCTGCGGGCAAACGCGGCGGTGGCCAGCCCCTCTTCACCCTCGACAACTCCATCGTCGAAGACAAGGAGCTCGCACCGGAAGAGCTGCTCGACCTCGATCAGGCTCTCACGGCCCTCGGAGAGCGCAATCCACGGCAACTCGCCATCGTGGAGTGCCACCTCCTCGCCGGGCTGACCCTCGAAGAGACCGCCGAAGCCGTCTCGGCGTCGGTCGCCACCGTCGGCCGCGACCTTCGCTTCGCCCGGGCGTGGCTCTCCAGGCGCTTACGAGGCGGGACGGAGACAAGGGATGCCTGACGACGACGCCATCGTCGAACGCCTCTTCCACGAAGCCCTCGCGCTCCCGCCGCAAGATCGAGCCGCCTTCCTCGCCCGACATGCGCCGGACGACGCAACGCGCGCCGAGGTCCTCGCCCTCCTCGCCGAGGATGCAGACCTCGCGGCGCCGCTGCGCATGACGCCCGACGCCTTCGCCGCCGCGGCCGGCCTGGTCCCGGCGGAGGGGCCCACGACGCCCCTGACCGGGCGCACGCTAGGGCCCTACCGGGTCCTCGAAGCCATCGGCCAGGGCGGGATGGGGATCGTCTACCGCGCCGTCCGGGACGACCTGGGCCTCCAGGTCGCGATCAAGGTGGTCCGTGGCGTCCTCGGCGACCCCATCCGCCTCTCCCGCTTCCGCCAGGAGCAGCGCGTGCTCGCCCGCCTGGAGCACGAGCACATCGCCCGCCTCCTCGATGCCGGCGTAGCCGACGACGGCACGCCCTACATCGTCATGGAGTACGTCGAGGGCGAGCCGATCACCGCCTGGTGCGACGCGCGCGGCCTCGGCGTCGAGGAACGGCTGCGCCTCTTCCTCGAGGTCTGCGACGCCGTCGCCTTCGCGCACCGGCACGCCATCGTCCACCGCGACCTCAAACCCTCGAACGTGCTCGTCACCGCCGAGGGGCACGTCAAGCTCCTCGACTTCGGCGTGGCCAAGCTCCTGGAAGGCGACGACGTCGACACGACGCTCACGGCGACCGGGATGCGCGTCCTCTCGCCCGATCACGCCGCACCGGAACAGGTGCTGGGACGGCCGATCACGACGGCGACGGACATCTACGGACTCGGCGCGCTCCTGTACGAGCTGCTGTGCGGCAGGCCGCCGCGCACGGTCCAGGCGCCGGACCCGGCCGCGCTCGTGGCGGCGATCGAGGCGGAGGTCACGCCGCCGTCGGTCGTCGCGCGGCGAGCCGGGCCGCCCATCGCCGAGCGCGCGCCACGCATTGCCGGCGACCTGGACGCGATCTGCCTGCGTGCGCTCGAGAGCGACCCGGCGCGGCGATACGACGCCGTCGAGTTGCTCCGCGACGACATCGTTCGCCACCTCGACGGGCTGCCGGTCCACGCGCGACTGCCCACCTTCGGCTACAGGGCGGGCAAGTTCGTGCGCAGACACGCGTTCGGCGTGACCGTTGCCGCGATCATCGCCCTGCTCTCCGCCGGCGGCGTCGCCGGGATCGCGTGGCAGGCGGACCGCGCGGAGCGCGCGCGCGTCGAGGCCGAAGAACTCGCGAACTTCCTCATCGAACTCTTCGAGGCGAGCGACCCGCTGGAGACCGCCGGCGCGACCGTGACCGCGCGCGAACTCCTCGAGCTCGGGACGATCCGTGCCGGCCGGCTCGGCGATCGCCCCGAGGTCCAGGCGCACATGCTCGACGCCATGGCGCGCGCCTTCCTCGGCCTCGGCGACTACGCCCGCGCCGACTCGCTCGCCCGCGTCGCCCTCGCCCGGGAGCAACAGCTCCACGGCGAACGTCACGCCGACATCGCCGCCGTTCTCACGACGCTCGGCAGGATCCGACGCGAGCAGGGCGCGCTCGACCAGGCGGAGCCGCTGATGCGACAGGCGCTCGAGATGCGACGTCGCCTCCTCGGCAACCGCCACGACCTCACGACCGGCACGATGATCGAGCTGGCGTGGCTGATCTGGCAGGACGGCCGTTTCGACGAGGCCGAGGCGCTCGCCCGCGAGGCGCTCGCCATACGCGTCGACGTCTACGGGGGCCATCACGAGAGTATCGCCGAAGCGATGGAGGCCGTCGCGCTCGTGCTGTGGAACTCGGGCCGCGATCTCGCCCAGGCGGAACGGCTCTTACGCGACGCGCTCGCCATGCGCGAGAACCTCTGGGGGCCGGACGATCCCAGGCTCGAGGCGACGCTCACACCCTTCTCGGCATTGCTTCCGGCGGTCGGCAAGGCGGCCGAGGGAGAGGCGCTCGCGCGCCGCGCTCGAGATGCACATCCGCCTGGACGGCCCCGTGTCCCCGACCATCGCGATCGGGTACCACAATCTGGGCAGCCTGCAGCGCGCGCAGGGTCGCTTCGAGGACGCGGAGCGCAGTCTGGGCGAGGCGTACCGGCAACGCATCGAACTCTACGGCGCCGACAATCCCATCGCGCTGCGCACGGGCGCCGCCTACGCGGACGCGCTCACCGCCATGGGCAAGCACGACGCCGCCGAGCCGATCCTCCGCGATATCCTGGCGCGCCAGCGTTCGCAGGCGGGTGAGGAGATCTCCGCCGATGTCGCCCGCACCATGGGGTACCTCGCCGGCGCGCTCGCCCGGCGCGGCGCCTTCGCCGAGGCCGAGTCCCTCTTCGTCGCCGCGCTCGAATCCGCGCGCCGACGCCTGCCGGCGACGCACCCCCGTCGCCGCGACCTGGTCGACGGCCTCGCCCGACTCTACGAGGCGTCCGGTCGCCCCGGGGACGCGGAACGGCTGCGCCGGGAAGAGGCGGCGGGGAATTGAAGTCGGCGCGACGCTGCGGGCATTGCGCCCCCGGACGCGGGGCCATACGCTGAACTCGTTGGCGCGCGACCGTCGCGCCCGATCACCGAACCACCCCGAACGCGCACTCTCGTGAAGACCATGCCCCTGACGTACGGAAGCTACCTCCGCCTGGGCGAGCTGCTCGAGCTCCAGACCCCCGTCTCCGACGGGCCGGAGCACGACGAGCTGCTCTTCATCGTGATCCACCAGGTCTACGAGCTGTGGTTCAAGGAGATGCTCCACGAGTTGGCGCACCTCCAGGCGCTGCTCGAGTCGGACGAAACCGCCCGGGCGCAGCACACCTTCAAACGGATCCTCACGATCCTGAAGGTCCTCGTCGCCCAGGTCGACGTCCTCGAGACGATGACGCCGCTCGAGTTCCTCTCGTTCCGCGACCGCCTCGAGTCCGGGAGCGGGTTCCAGTCGTTCCAGTTCCGCGCCCTGGAGTTCGCCCTCGGCTACAAGCGCCGCGCGGCCGTCGACCACTACCCCGAGGGCGCGCTCGGCCGCGAGATGCTCGAGGACTACTTCCGGCGCCCCACACTCTGGGACTCGTTCCTCCGCTACCTCGCGTCCCGCGGTTACGCCGTGCCGACCGCGCTCCTCGAGCGCGACGTCACCCGGCCCGTCGAGCCGTCGCTCGAGCTCCAGCGGATCCTGATCGACGTCTACCGTAAGGATCCCACGGTGAGCGAGGTGTGCGAGCGGATGGTCGACCTCGACGAGGGGGTGCAGGAGTGGCGCTACCGCCACGTCAAGATGGTCGAGCGCACGATCGGCACGAAGCCCGGCACCGGTGGCTCGACCGGCGCGGAGTACCTCAAGGCCACGCTCTTCAAGCCCGCGTTCCCGGACCTGTGGGCGATCCGCACGGAGCTGTGACTTCGAGGCATGAGGTGGTGACCGCGCGATGATCCGACCGGAACAGCTCTACGCGAGCCCGAACGCGCTCGCGCCGCACTATAGCCGCTTCGACGTCGCGAACCGGCTCCTCCTGACCGGCCACTCGCACCAGGCGTGGCCGGACCGCGGCTTCGAGGGGCAGCAGCAGGCATGGCTCGACGCCGCCGAGTTCGTCGACGACAAGTGGGAACGCGCCTTCGAGAAGGCCGACCTCGTCCGCCTCGGCTACGCCCGCCTCCTGGAAGGCGACGCCGACGACCTCGCCCTCGCCCGCCTCGCCGGCTCGATCGCCCTCGGCGCCAACACCCACGAGCTGATCGTCCGGTTCCTCTCCGCGCTCCCGCTCCGCGACCGCCCGCGCCTGGTCACGACGGACGGCGAGTTCCACACGCTCCGCCGCCAGCTCGACCGGCTGGCCGAGGAGGGGATCGAAGTCGTGAAGGTCCCGCGCGACCCGGCGGACGACGTCGCCGAGCGGCTCGCTCGCGCCGTCGACGACCGCACCGCCGCCGTCTTCGTCTCGTCCGTCTTCTTCCGCGACGCGCGCATCGTGCACGGCCTCGACCACGTCATGGCCGCCTGCCGCCGCGTCGGGGCCGAGCTCCTCGTCGATGCCTACCACCACCTCAACGTCGTCCCCTTCTCGATCCGCGCGCTCGGGCTCGACGACGCCTTCATCGTCGGCGGCGGCTACAAGTACTGCCAGCTGGGCGAGGGAAACGCGTTCATGAGGGTGCCGGAGGGGCGGGAGATGCGGCCGGTCGTGACCGGATGGTACGCGGAGTTCGGGTTGCTGTCGCACACCCCGGCGACCGCGCCCGGCGCCCCGCACCGCGTCGGCTACGGCGCCGGCCACTCCCGCTTCGCCGGCGCGACGTACGACCCGACGTCGCACTACCGCGCCGCCGCCGTCTTCGATTTCTTCCAGGCGCTGCGGTTAACACCCGTTCTGCTCCGCGAGGTCAGCCAGCACCAGGTTCGGCTCCTGGCCCGCGCGTTCGACGAGCTCGACCTCGACCCCGCCCTGATCGACCGCGACCGCGACATCGACCTGGCCGACGTCGCCGGCTTCCTCGCGTTGCGTTCCCCACAGGCCGGTGAGATCCAGCGCCGCCTGCGCGAGCGCGCCGTCCTCACCGACCACCGCGCCGACGTGCTCCGCCTCGGCCCGGCGCCCTACCTGAGCGACGCGCAGCTGGAGGAGGCGATGGGGGTGTTCGGGGAGGTGGTGAGGGAGGCGGCGTATTCATGACCGCGCCGCCCAGCCCCGCCCCCCGCACCCAAGACCCAGGACCTAAGACCTACGACCCGACACCTGCAATCCCGAGCCCCGAGCCCTGAGCCCCGAGCCCTGAGCCCCAAGCCCCGACACCTCACTCCGTCACCACCACATCCCCACCAGCGCCCCCCTCCACCCACACCGCCTTGACATTCACAAACTCCCGGATCCCGTCCCGCGCCAGCTCGCGCCCATACCCCGACGCCTTCACGCCCCCGAACGGCAGCCGCGGGTCCGACGCCACCATCGCATTGATGAACGTGAGCCCCGCCTCGATCTCGTCGATGAACCGGCGCTGCTCGTCGGCATCGCGGGTCCACGCGCTGCTCCCGAGCCCGAACGGCGACGCGTTCGCGAGCCGGATCGCCTCGTCGACGTCACGAACACGGAAGATCGACGCGACGGGGCCGAAGATCTCGTCGTCGCGCGCCGGCGTCCCCTCCGGGACGTCCGTCAGCACCGTCGGCGCGTAGAAGAATCCCGGCCGGTCGAGCGGCGCGCCGCCCAGCCGCACCTTGGCGCCCGCGGCGACCGTCTCGCGCACCTGTTGCTCGACGCCGTCGCGGATCGCCCGCGTCGCCAGCGGGCCGACCTGGGTCTCGGGATCCATGGGATCGCCGACGCGGAGCGCGGACATCGCCGCGACGTAGCGCTCGACGAAATCGTCATAGATCGCCTCGTGCACGATGAAGCGCTTGGCGGCGATGCACGACTGGCCGTTGTTGATGACCCGCGCCTGGACGGCGGTGCGGACGGCGGCCTCCAGGTCCGCGCTCGGCATGACGATGAACGGGTCGCTCCCGCCCAGCTCGAGGACCGTCTTCTTGATCCGCTTCCCCGCCCGCTCGGCGACGGCGCTCCCCGCCGGCGTGCTCCCGGTCAGCGTCACCGCGCGCACACGTGGGTCGTCGATGATCCGCGCCACGCGGTCGGAGCCGACCAGGAGCGTCTGGAACACACCTTCCTCGAACCCGGCCTCGAGGAACAGCTCCTCCAGCTTCAGCGCGCAGCGGGGCACGTTCGAGGCGTGCTTGAGAAGCCCCACGTTCCCGGCCATGACCGCCGGCGCGGCGAAGCGGATCACCTGCCAGAACGGGAAGTTCCAGGGCATGATGGCCAGCACCGGGCCGATCGGGAGGTGACGGATGTACGCCTTCGCGCCGCCGACGTCGACCGGCTCGTCGGCCAGGTGCGCCTCCCCGTGCTCGACGTAGTAGCGGCACGCGAGCGCGCACTTTTTCGCCTCGGCGATGGCGGCGCCGATCGGCTTCCCCATCTCCTCGGTCATCAGGCGGCCCAGCTCGTCGGCTCGCCCTTCCAACAGGTCCGCCAGCCGGGCGAGCCGCTCCGCCCGCTGGGCGAAGCTCGTGCGGCGGTGGCGGCGAAACGCCGCCTCCGCCCGTTCCAGCCGCCCATCCAGCTCCGCATCCGTCAATTCCTCGAACGTCGCGACGACCTCGCCCGTGGCGGGGTTGACGCTCTGCATCGCCATGCTCTCCTCCTCGTTCGGGCCCCCGGGTAATTGGGGCGCGCGGCGCGGGCGCGGCAAGAGTGTGGCGCGGGCGCGGGCAAGGGTGCGGCCGGGCGCGGCGCGCTCGGGGTGCGGCCGCGGCGGCCATCCGGCGCCCGGACCGGCGCCGCCGTGGCCCGGCAATCGCGGCGGCGCGCCGGAGCACGAAACGTGCACGTCGCCGAACGCCCGTCGGACGGCGCGGCACCGGCAACGCCGCGGCCCGGCGTCGGTCATCGCGGCCGCGCCGCGCCACACCACGGAGGAACCATGCGCAGAGGCACGATCCTGGTCCCCGTCGCCGCGCTCGTCGTCGCGCTCGGGTGCGACGAGGACGACGTCGTCGGCGACGGCACCGTCATCGGACGCGTCGACGCGACGACGCAGCCGTTCGCGGCCACGGTGCCGGTGGCCTCCGCCGCGCGGGCGCCGTTCCGGTTCGCGGCCCGGGGCGTCGTCGCCTTACCCCGTGATGCGACAGCGCGCCTCGATGCTGCCGGCCCCGTCGCGCTGCGCCAGGTCGGCCCCGGGACCGCGGCGGCGACGGTCGCGATCGGACGGTTCGCCCGCGACGGGGACCTGCGCGTCTTCGTCCTGGGCGACGTCGGCGCTGACGCGCGGTTCCGCGTGACCGGCGTCCCGGCGGGCCTCACGCGCCTGATCGCCGAGGTGCGCGACGAGGCGGGCGCGGCGATCGGTCGCTCGATCATCCACATCGGCCCCGGCGTGGGAGAAGTGGTGCCGGTCGCCGCGATCGACGGCGAGACGACGGCGGAGGCCAACGTGCTCGCCGCGCTGATCGCCGGCGGGACTCTGGCGCCGCGCATAGCGACACCGGACCTCGCGGCCAAGCTCGAGTTCTCGAGCGACGGCGAGGCCCGTGCGGCCGCGGTCTCCGAGTCGGCGATCCAGGCGCTCGCCGCCGCGTTCCTCGCCGCCCAGACCGCGTTCCTCGAGACGTTCCGGCGTTTCGGCAGCAACGCCGACGCGGGCGACCTCCAGATCGGCGGCGCGGCCGCCGCGCTCCTCTACGCCGCGCTGCGCGACCAGGGGGTCGACGAGCCGCGGGCCGAGCAGTCGTTCCTCTCCGCCCTGGCCGAGGGGTACGACGACATCGGGCTCGGCTTCGAGTCCCAGTCCGTCGCCGGTTCGGCGGCGGCCGCAGCCGGCGTCACCGCAACGACCGACGGGTCCGCCCGGCTCACCCTCCTTCGTGGCGCCACCACGCAGATGGGCGCCGCCCGCGCGCTCCTCGCCATCCTCGCGCTCACCGCGCTCGGCGCGTCGACGGCCGACGCCCAGCTCGTCTCCGAAGCGTTCGTCGATTTCGACGCCGACGCCGGCGCCGCCACGTCCGTCGCCGGGGTGCTGGCCGCGGCCGAGGCCTTCCGAGACGCGCTCCTCGGCGTATTCACGACCGTCGCGACGACGCGCCTCGGGCTGAGCGCGTCCGTCGTCGCCAACCTGATCCAGAGCGCCGAGACCGCTCCATTCCAGGCCGCCCTCGCCGCCAGCCTCGCCGCCGCGACGGACATCGACGACATCGTCGATGCCTACCTCGACTTCTACGACGAGCTCCGCGACCTCGTCGTCGGCACGCTGACGGCCGCCGGTCTCTCGCTCGCGAACGCGGAGCTGGCAGCCGACGTCTTCGTCGCCGCCGACATGGCCCTCGCCGCGATCTTCGCCTGACCCCGCCTGCAACCGAATCGCCGTTCTCAACATCTAATGGCCGTCGCGCGTCCTGTATGCGAAGCGTTGGAGAATGACGTCCGGCCCGCCGGGCCGGGGGCGGAGGGAGTAGAGCAGCGATGCGGAAGCTCGGGATTCGTCGGGTGGTCACCTTGGTGGGGATCGGTCTCTTGCTCGCGGCGGAGCCGCTTTCCGCGCAGGGGCAGAGCGCGCAGGTCAAGGGGCGAGTCGTGGCGCAGGGGACCGCCGAGCCGCTCGCGTCGGCCAACGTCGTCCTCCGGCGCCCGGGCGGCGACGTCGTCACGGGCGGCGCGACGGATGCGCAGGGCAACTTCCATCTGACCGGCATCCAGCCGGGCCCGTACACCTTCGAGGTCAGCTACATCGGCTACGCCGCGCTCCGGCGCGAGCTGGTCCTCGTGCCCGGCGCGTCGATCGACCTCGGCACGATCGAGCTGGCCTCCGAGGTGATCTCGCTCGAGGGCGTCACCGTGCAGACGGAGCGCCCGCCCGTCGTCTTCGCGCCGGACCGCGACGTCTACTCGCTCGAATCGCTCCCCGGCGCCGCCGGCGGCGTGGCGACCGAGATGCTCTCCAGCATCCCGGACCTCGAGGTCGATTTCGACGGCACCATCACCCTGCGCGGCAGCACGCCCCGCATCTACATCAACGGCCGCCCCGCGCCGATGGAGGGCGAGGCGCTGGCCGCGTTCCTCGAGCAGTTCCCCGCCGACCAGATCGCGCGCGTCGAGGTGATCCCCAACCCGTCGGCCCGCTTCGACGCCGAAGGATCGGGCGGGATCATCAACATCGTCCTCAAGGAGGGCGTCGACCTGGGGATGAACGGCAGCGCCTTCGCCAACCTGGACACGCGCGGCGCCATGGGCGGCGGCGGCCGGGTCACATGGCAGCGCGGTCGGCTCACGCTCAACGCCAACGGCTTCCTGCGTCGATCGGACCAGGAGACGACGGGGTTCGACCTGCGCCAGAACCTGCTCCACGACCCGCCCACCAAGCTGCGGCAGGACAACTGGTCCGAGCGTAGCGGGCTCTCGGGCAACGGACGGCTGAACGCGGAGTTCAAGCTCGGTGAGCGGACGTCGCTCCGCGCCGAGGGCCGCTTCTCCGACTTCGGCTCCGATTCCGAGCGTGAGAACACGACCACGCACATGGATCACCTCGACCAGTGGACCCAGCGGTACTCTCGCACGTCCCGCGTCGAATCGACGCGCCGGTCCCTGGACGGGATGGTCGGCTTCAAGCACGACTTCGAGCCCGACCGCCACACGCTCGAGGTCGAGTTCCGCTACGGGACCGGCCGCAACGACGAGGACGAGTGGGTCGAAACCGAGTTCGAGCTCGTCGGCGACGACGGCGCGCCCGTCCCCGCCGACGTCATGATCCGGGACACGGACGATCGCGCGCGCGAGACCACGCTACAGGTCGACTACGTCCGACCCTTCGGGGAGAGCGTGCAGCTCGAAGTCGGTTACCGTGGCAACTTCGAGACGCGGAAAAACGATCGTCGGCTCGACGAAACCGAGCAGTCGCCCGACGGGCCCAACACCGTCACCACGCTCCGCGGTTTCACGTACGACGAGACGTACCACTCCGGCTACGTCACCCTCGCCGGCAAACTCGGGCCCCTCGGCGTCCAGCTCGGCACCCGGGTCCGGCACGGGGACACGCGCTTCGAGGTGCCCACGGGCGACGTCTTCGAGAATTCCGGCGTCGACTTCTTCCCGAGCGCCAACCTGACGTACGAGATGGGCAATGGCCGACGGATGCGGCTGTCGTACACGCGTCGCACGCGTCGGCCGCCGCCGTGGAACCTGAATCCGATCGACGAGTCGACCGACCCGCTCAACCGCCGGGTCGGCAACCCGAATCTCGAGCCGCAGTACACCCACTCGTTCGGGCTCGACATGAGCACGTCGACCTCGTGGGGCACGCTGCGCCTGGCCCCGTTCTACCGCCGCATCGTCAACGACTGGGCGCGGATCCGCACCGTGGACGAGAACGGCGTCTCGACGACGACGTGGGAGAACGTCGCGACCCAGGAGGCGTACGGCGCGTCGCTCACCGCTTCGATCCGCCAGGTGAAGGGCTGGGGCGGGTTCGTGAGCCTCAACGCCCGGGGCGAGGATCGCGACGCGAGCAACCTCGCGTCCACCAACATCTCGGGCCGGACGTTCCACTGGTCCATTCGCGGGAACGTCTCCGGCAGCGTCGTCGGCGGGCTCGGCGTGCGCGCGTCGCTCTCCTACACGCCGGCGCGGGACGTGCCCCAGGGCCGCGTCTCCTCGCGCGTCGACAGCAGCATCAGCTTCCGCCAGCGGCTCCTCGACGGCCGGATGACCGTGTCGCTCACCGCGCGCGACCCGTTCGACATCTCGCGGACCGACTTCACGAGCAGCGACCCGACGTTCGTCCAGCTCGGCCAGAGCCGGACCAGCCGCCGAGCCGTGGCGATCAGCCTGAACTACAACTTCGGCGGCCCCGAAGGCGGCAACCGCCGCGGCGGCGGCCCGATGCGGCCGGGCGGGCCGCGGCGCTGAGCGGTCGGGCGCCGCCGGCGCCTCGGCCCTCGGCCAACGCGCCACGCCCGGGCCACGGCCTCCTCGCCCGGGCCAAGGCCTCCGCGCGCAAGCCAAGGCCTCCGCGCCCAGGCTACGCGCCGTCGCCCAACACGAAAACGCGCCCCGCACGCGGGCCGGCGGAGGAGCCGGCGCCCGCGTGCGGGGCGCTCCCGTCAAAGCGGCCGCCCCTGGCTCCGGGGCTCGCCGGGCCCACTACCCATCGACCCGACAGGCCGCATCATCTCGGCCGGCCACCCCCGACGACGGGGCGGCCCGGCACGCTCCACCGGGCCCGTGACCGACCCATTTCCTTCGCTCCGATCATCGTGCGCCCGGGTCAGCCACCGCGCGCACGCCCCGACCCGCCGATCACCCCGCTCCCCCACACCCCTGCTCTTCCAGGAATTCTAGGAAGTCGCTCAACGACACGACCAGCTCGCGCCTGTATTCGGCGCTCGGCAGCTCGTGTCCACGGCCCGCCAGGTAGAGCATGTGCGCCAGACGATCATCGTCCCGAAGCCACGCCGCGAGCTTCACCGGCTCCACGCCCAACCCGGCGGCCGCCCGTTCGACGGCCTCCACCGCCAGCCGTTCGATACGATCCCCGCCTTCCATCTCGCCGGCTCCGAATCGACTCCGCACCTCGGTCGATCGCCCCTACCCCCATCCCCGCCAGGGAATTGCCTGGCCCAAACCGCTCATCCCGATGGATTCTGGGACCCACCATCCCCACCCTCCTCCACCCCCTTCAACCTCTCCAAGAGCTCGTCCAACCGATCGTCCTCCCGACCCGCAACTCGAAGCAGTGCCACGATGAACGCGTAGATCGCCACGAGTCCGATCAACAACAATCCGCCGACGCCCCCCACTCACCCCCCCGCGAACGACTCCATTGTCCTCGGGCCCGAGCTTGCATATCGTTGGCATCTCAGGACGCGGCCGGTCGTCTCCGTGCCGCGTCCTCGTCATTCACAACGCGCCATGACGCGTCATGTCGCACCCCTTAGCAAGGCCTATGCCCGGTGATGCCGACCGCGACCTGGTCGAAGCGTTCCTCGCAGCGTACCGAGATCACAGCAACCGCGCCGCCGCGAATGCGGCGGGCGTGAGCGAGGCCACGGTCCGACGCTGGCGCGACGGTCGCGTCGCGACCCCCCTACAGACGAGGACACGTCTGCGACTGCGGGAGTGTGTGGGCCGTTCAGCCGCCGGGACCAACGGCGCCGGCGGGATCGCCGAGACCGACGGAATCGCCGGAACGACGGGGCCCCCCGCAGTCGCCGGGTCGGCCGGGGCCGCCACCGGGCTCGCCGGCGCCGCGCAAGCAACTGCCCCGTCGCCCCCGATGGAGCTCTTCGGTTCCCCCGCCCGCGTAATCCGCTACATCGGCTCGATCGCGCCGCCCGGCCGCGAGCGCGCGCGCAAACGCTACGCCCTCGAAGGCATCCGCCACGTGATCACCGCCTGGGAACCCCTCCCCACGTGGTGGTACGAACTGCGCGAAAAATTCGAATCCGGCGAGGTCTGACCCCCTGCCCCTGAGCCCCGAACCCTGAGCCCCGAGCCCTGAGCCCTGAGCCCCGAGCCCCGAGCCCCGAGCCCCGAGCCCCGAGCCCCGAGCCCCGACACCCACCCCACCCTCGCACACCACTTGCATCCCCTCCCCCGAACCTCTCCCCCGAGCAGGCCTGAGCAGGCCGGCGTGCGACGGAGCGACTGTGATGCGGCAGGAGGGAGCCATGCCGACGAGAGAGGTTCAGCGAGGCCAGCGACGAGGGACGTGGAACCGTGCGGGCCCGACCGCGCAGGGCGAAGACGTCGCGGGCGAGGTATGCCGGCTGCGACGCGAGCTGGCGCGCACGGAGGAGATGCTCCGACTCGCCGAAGCCAAGCACCGGGCCCTCGTGGCCCAGATCCCCGGAATCGTCTACCTCGCCGCCGTCGGCGACTACGGCAGCGCACGCTACGTGAGTCCGCAGATCGAGGAGATCCTCGGGATCACCGCCGACGATTGGGCCTCGAATCCGTGTCTCTGGCTGGACCGGATCCACCCGGCGGACAAGGCACGCGTTCTCGATCGGGCGTCGTGGGCCGAAGGGTCGGACGAACCTGCGGCGATCGAGTATCGGATCGTGGACCGCGACGGCGCGGTCCGCTGGTTCCGTGAGACCACGATGATACTCCGTGATCGCGAAGGCCGCCCGTGCCTGATCCAGGGCGTCCTGCTCGAGGTGCCGGGTCCCGAGGCGGAGCCGGTGGCTCGAGAGTGACGGGCGCGGGCCGAGGGCTCCGGCGAACGCGACCCGTACGCGCAGGCCGTTCGCCGTAGGCCCCGGGCCACGTGCGCACCCGCGCTCTCGCCCTACCCCCTCCGCAGCGGCACGACCAGCACCCGCTGCACGCCCATCTCGTCGGAGACCACGCCCGCGATCGTTCGTTCGCCGATGTGCGTGACGTCCATCGCCGGCGTGGTCACCGTGCCCAGGAATCGCCCGTCGCGGTCGAAGACGTCCCACTCGAATCGATCCTCCCCGCCGTGGACGAGCGCCCAGACGAAACCCAGGTCGTCGACGACGAGCCGGGAGATAGCCGGCGCGTGCTCGGGGATCGGCGGCACGTCCCGCGGCTCACTGCCAGCAGCCGCACGGAAGTGCTCGACGAGGGCGGCCCGCGCGCTTTCCCGGACTGCGGGATCGAGGCGCCGCGGCGGCACCGCGCGGTGGATCACGTGGATCGTGTCGCCGCCCGGGGCCAGGCGCGCGATGCGGTACGCGTCGCCGAGCGTCGCGTAATGGCTCCCGTCCGGGCCGATCGCCGCGGACGGCTCCGGTGTGAACGGCACCTTCATGCTCGTGAGTGGCCTGCCGTCGGGCGCCCGGTGATGCAGCTGCACCGGCTCATGGACGGCGACGACGACCGTGTCCTCGGCCGCGCCCTCGGGCGAGTAGCGGACCACGCCAAGCGTGTCGACGCCGATGCCGATCGAGAGGCCGATGACGTCGTAGAACCTCCCCGCATCGTCGAAGCGAACCGACGCGCCGGCCTGGAGGAACCGGTAGGGCCGCGCGAGGCGGAACATCCGGCGGAACGCGCCGTCGCCGTCGAAGACACTGACGCGGTTCAGCATGCCGTCGAGGACGGCGACGCCGCCGCCGGGCGCCGCGCCGATGCCGTCCACGTGCCGGAACTCGCCCGGCCCCTCGCCGGTCCGGCCCAGGCGGCCCAGGAACTCGCCCTCGGGGGTGAAGATCCGGACCTCGCGCGCCTGCGCGTCGCCAACGAAGATGCGGCCGTCCGGCGCGACCCACACGCCGCCGATGCGGCCGAAGACGTATTCCGCCTCTCCGTCGACGACGCCGATCCGGACAGCGCGCTCGACGTCGACTTCCCACGCGGCGTCGTCATCCCACGCGCCGCGCGCCCCATTCGTCACGTGGACGACGCCGGCGATGGTGTCCACGCGGGCGCCGTCGGCCTGCATCGAGGTCTGGCCGGCGCCGCAGCCGGCCGCGGTGAGGGTGACGGCCAGAAGGGGAGTGGCAAGGAATCGATCGGCCATGTCGTCCTCCGTGGGTGGGTGGGTTGGGCGGCGCCAGGTGCGCACGGGCCCCGACACGTCGGACACATCACGGGCCTGGCACGTTGCACGCATGGGGCGCCGGCCGACCGTTGCCACCGCCCCCCGCTTGCGGTAGAATCCCGTCGGGTTGGACAAGCCGCGCCCCGGCGAGTTCCCGGGGCGATGACACAGGACATAGGGAGATAGATGGCCATGCGCAAGCTTCTCGTGCGGAGCGCCGGGGTCCTGGGCGGGCTCGCGCTCCTCGCCCCGACCGCCGCCTGGGCGCACACCGGCGTCGGGCCTGCCGACGGACTGATCCACGGAATGCTGCACCCGCTCCTCGGCGTCGACCACCTCCTCGCCATGATCGCGGTCGGCGTCTGGGCGACGCAGCTCGGCGGCCGGGCCGTCGTCGCGCTGCCGGCCGCGTTCGTCGCGACGATGGCGATCGGCGCAGCGGCGGGCGCGGCCGGGTTCGCTATGCCCGGCGTCGAGGCCGGGATCCTCCTCTCCGTTCTCTCGCTCGGCGCCCTCGCCGCCGCGGCGAAGCGGCTCCCGATCGCCCTCGCGATGGCCGTGGTCGCGATCTTCGCGCTCTTCCACGGGCACGCGCACGGGACCGAGATGCCCGCGACGATCGCCGGGTGGGCCTACGGCATGGGCTTCGTCACGGCGACGGCCGCGCTGCACGCCGCCGGGATCGGCCTCGTCCTCGCCGCTCGCTCGGTCCGGCCGGTGAGCGGCCTCCAGTGGGATCGCATCGCCGGCGCGACGATCGCCGCCGCGGGGCTCATCCTCTGGATCGTCTGACTGCAGATCGCGTGACGGCGAGCGGGCCGGTGACGATGCGGATGACCTGGTTTCACAGCGGAATCGCGCGACGCGGCACGCCCCGGAGCGGGGGCGCGCCGCGCTCGCTACGCTACTCGGCGGCTTCGCGGGCCGTCGGCCTGCTCGCGGCGGCGGCCGCCGCCCTCACGGCGCTCCTCGCCACCCTCGCGGCGCCCGGTACAGCGCGAGCCCAGGAGCCCACGCGGGCGCCCTCAGCCGTCGTCGGTGACTGGCTCGGCACCCTCGCCGTACCCGGCGGCTCGCTCCGCATCGTCTTCCACATCACGGAGGCGAACGGCGGGCTCGCCGCGACGATGGACAGCCCCGACCAGGGTGCGTTCGGGATCCCGACCGGCGCCGTCCGCCTGACGGGCGACACGCTCTCGATCGAGGTACCGATCGTTTACGGGCGTTACCGGGGCGAGGTGCGCGGCGACACGATCGAGGGGACGTGGTCGCAGGGCGTGGCGTCGTTCCCGCTCGTCGTCGTTCGGACCGAGGAGGCGGCGCCGCCCAGGCGGCCGCAGCACCCCGAGCCGCCGTACCCCTACGACGCGATCGACGTCACGATCCCGACCGACGACCCGGGGGTCACGCTGGCCGGCACGCTCACGAAGCCGTTCGGCGACGGCCCGTTCCCGGCCGTGGTCCTGATCTCCGGCTCCGGCCCCCAGGACCGCGACGAGACCCTCTTCGGCCACAAGCCGTTCCTCGTCATCGCAGACGCGCTGACGCGGCATGGGGTCGCCGTACTCCGCTACGACGACCGCGGCTTCGGCGCATCCACCGGCAACTTCGCCGCCGCGACGACGGCCGACTTCGCCAACGATGCCCTGGCCGCCGTCCGCTACCTCCGCGGCCGCTCGGATATCGACCCCGCGCGGATCGGGCTGATCGGCCACAGCGAGGGCGGGATCGTCGCACCGATGGCCGCGCGCCGCTCGGACGACGTCGCCTTCGTCGCCCTCCTCGCCGGACCGGGCGTCCCGTTCGAGGAGCTGCTCCCGATCCAGATCGAGCGCATCGCACTCGCCGACGGCGCGACTCCCGAGGCCGCCGCGGCCATGCGCCGCGGGACCCGGCGCCTCATGGAGATCGCGCGCGACAAACCCGACCGGGGCGAGGCGGCCGCGAAGATGCGCGAGGCCGTCCGCGAGATGATCGACGCGCTCCCGCCCGACCAGCGCGACACGTACGGCACGACGCCCCAGATGCGCGAGGCCGCGATCGCGCAGCAGGTGACGTTCTTCAACTCGCCGTGGATGCGCTTCCTCATCGGCCGCGACCCGGCCGACGACCTCCGCCGGCTCAGCATCCCGGTCCTGGCGCTGAACGGCACGCTCGACCTCAACGTCCCGCCGGACGTCAACCTGCCGCCGATCCGCCGCGCGCTGGAGGAGGCCGGCAACCCGGCTTCGCGGGTCTACGAACTGCCCGGCCTGAACCATCTGTTCCAGCCGGCGACGACGGGGCTTGGGCGGGAGTACGGCACGATCGAGACGACGTTCGATCCCAGGGCGTTGGAGATCCTCGTCCACTGGATCCTCGACCAAACTTAGCGGACCACGTTTCCATTTCCACAGTTTGGCCGCTTCCGACATGCGAGTGTCTGGAACGTGATCCGGAAACCCGCGTGGTTCGCCGGTTCTCGGTCCGGCCACCCGCGCTTCCTGCGGCGATCCGGAAAACGGAAACGTGGTCCGGTTAGGTTGGCACACAATGTGACGCGCGAACGGCGCCCGACGGGGCAGGGGCACCAGCAGGCTGCGGACGCGAGTCACGGAGGTGTCGCCATGTCGATGCACATCGCTCGGAACGGGATCGTGATGGCAACCGTGCTGGTCGTGTGCGCGGTGGGTGGTATCTGGGTTGGACGGGCGACCGCGGAGGCTGGACCGTACGGGCCGGCGCCGGACGGTGTGCCGGTGCCGACGGCCGCACCGGCCGACGCGTCGGCGCAGAACCAGGCAACGGCGGGACCTCTCGGCCAGTACACCACGTACATCGTGGCGACGCACTTCCTCCGCGACCAGTCGTACGAGACGCACCACTACTTCAAGCCGCTGCGCGACGGCGTGCTCCAAGGGCTGGTCTTCCGCGAATCAGCGGACGGCGCGCCGCTCATCGAAGTCGAATGGGCGATCTCCGCCGACGTCTTTGCCCGCCTCCCCGACTGGCAAAAGGAGTTCTGGCACCCCCTCGCGCCTGCCATCGACGCGGGACGCGTCCGTGCGCCGAACTTGCCGCCGGACCAGGCTCGCGAGCTGCTCGCGACGGTGCGCGGCCTCTACGCCCAGACGATCAACCTAGCCGGCATCGAGGGCGGGCTGCCGATCGGGCTCGAGGGGATCGCGCTCGCCACGCACATCACTCGGGAGGAGATGCTTCGGGCGCTGACGGCAGCCGCCAGCCGATGAGTCGGACCAGGTTTCAAAATTCAAGAATTGGCCGATGCCAACATGCTCCTGTCCCAACAGCGACCCGGCCAACCGGCCTGCGCGCCGCAATCTCGCCCGATCTGCACGCCGTCCAGGCCGATTATGAAAATTGAAACGTGGTCCGATTAGGGTCCGGTTAGAAGAGGCGCCAGAACTGGGCGACGAGGAAGCACACCGTAAACCCCATCGCCAGCGGCATCAACGCCGCCACCGCCGTCCACTTCACACTCCCCGTCTCCTTGTAGATCGTGTAGATCGTCGTCGAACACGGGTTGTGCAGCAGACTGAAGAGCATGAGACACACGGCCGTCAGCAGCGTCCACCCCCCGGCCTCGAGCAGCGCACCGATCTCGCCGGCGGACTCCAGCTCGAACATCACCCCCGCCCCCGCGCCCACCCCCTCCACCCCGGCCGTCAGCACCGTGAGCATCAGCACCGTCGGAATCACGATCTCGTTGGCCGGGATCGCCACGACGTACGCCAGCAGGATGACGCCATTCAGTCCGATCAGCCAGCCGACGGGGTCCAGCGCGCCGACCAGGTGCTCCGCGATACTCGCGCCGCCGAGCTGCACGTTGGAGATCAGCCAGATCACCGCGCCGGCCGGCACCGCGAAGACCACGGCGCGCCACAGCACGATCAGCGTGCGGTCGACGAGCGACGTGTAGAGCGTCTGGAGCACCCGCGGCGGCCGGTATGGCGGCAGCTCCAGGCTGAACGTGCTCGCCTCGCCCCGCAGCACCGTGCGCGACAGGAGCCACGAAGAGAAAAACATGAAGCCGACGCCGAGCAGTGCGATCGCGACGACCGCGCCCGCCGAGACCAGCCCCGCCAGGTGCGCCGGCGCGACGCCGCCCAGGAAGATCGAGGCGATCAGGATCTGCGTCGGCCAGCGGCCGTTGCAGAGCGAGAAGTTGTTGGTCAGGATCGCGATCAACCGCTCCCGCGGGCTGTCGATGATCCGCGCCGAGACGACGCCAGCCGCGTTGCACCCGAAGCCCATGCACATGGTGAGCGCCTGCTTCCCGTGGGCGCCCGCGCGGCGGAAGAGCGCGTCCATGTTGAAGGCGACGCGCGGCAGGTACCCGAAGTCCTCGAGGAGCGTGAAGAGCGGGAAGAAGATCGCCATCGGCGGCAGCATCACGCTGACGACCCAAGCCGTCGCCAGATAGACGCCGTCGAAGAGGAAGCCGCCGAGCCACCACGGCATCCCGAGGGTGTCCTCGAGCGACTTCAGCGCCGGGTGGATCGTCCCGATCAGCAGGTCCGCCAGGAGCCCCGAGGGGACGTTCGCACCCGCGATCGTGATCCAGAAAACGACCGTGAGGATCAGAAGCATGATCGGGAACCCGGTCCACCGGCTCGTCAGCAGGCGATCCAGCGTCCGGTCGAAGTCGAAGCGCGCCTTCTTCAGCCCCGTCGCCACGGACCGCTCGGCGATCGCGTGCGCCGCTGTGTAGATGCTCTCCGTAAGCGCATCGTCGAAGTTCGGCGGAAGACGCCAGCGGAGCGACGCCGCATGCCGGAGCACCCGCTCGCGCACCGCAACCGGGCCGATCGCCTCGGCCGCCGTACCGCCGTCGCCCGTCCCGGTCGTTCCACCCTCCGCACCCGGCGCGCCTACCTCGGAGCCCGGCGACGCCGTGCCCATGAGCGCCCCGCCCGCCGCCACCAACCGCCCCGACGCCTGCAGCCGCCCCAGCTCGCCCGTGCGCACCGCCTCCTCGACCCGCTCGTCGCCGTTGAGGAGTCGCAACGCAACCCACCGGGCGTTGTCCAGCTCCGGGAACGCTTCGCGCACGAGCGGCGTCAGCTCCGACAGCGCGCCCTCGACCTCGGGCGGGTGCTCGGCGATGCGGAACGGGCGCGGCCGGATCCTCCCGTCGGCGACGTCGCATACGGCCCGCAGCAGCTCGTTGATCCCTTCGCCGCGCCGCGCCGCGGCCGGAATCACCGGCACGCCCAGCTCCGCCTCGAGCTTGGCCGCATCCACCGCGATCCCGCGCCGCTTCGCCTCGTCCATGAGGTTCAGGCACACGACGACGCGGTCGGTGATCTCCAGGACCTGGAGTACCAGGTTCAGGTTGCGCTCGACGCGCGTCGCGTCGACGACGACGACGGTCACGTCCGGACCGCCGAAGAGGACGAAATCCCGCGCGACCTCCTCGTCCGCGCTCCCCGCCTGCAGCGAGTAGGTCCCCGGCAGGTCGACGATCTTGATGCGACGCCCCTCGTGCGCGAAGACGCCCTCCGCGCGAGTGACCGTCTTCCCCGGCCAGTTCCCCGTGTGCTGCCTCAGCCCGGTCAGCGCGTTGAAGACCGTGCTCTTCCCCGTGTTCGGGTTCCCCGCCAGCGCGACCAGAATGTCCCAGCCGTGCTTCGGGTCCAGCCCCAGCCGCACGAGCTGCGGCGTGCGGGCCCCGCCGGCCGGATGGCAGTCCGGCGCCTTCGTCTTCGGCATGTCACTCGCCTCCCGTCGACGCCGGTGCGGCGCCCGACTCCGGGGTCGCGCCCTCCGGCGCGGTAGCATGCGACGTCGCGCGAGCGGATGCCGCGTCGTCCGCCACGTCCTCCACGTCGCCCGAGGCCTCGCGCATCGGGTCCTCCGACGCCTCGCACATCGGGTCCTCCGACGCCTCGCGCCGCACCAGGATCCACTCCGCCTGCTCCCGCCGCAGCGCGATCAGCGCGCCGCGGATCTCGTAGGCGACGGGGTCGCCGGACGCGCTGCGCAGCACAGCCGTGATCCGCGTCCCCGGCACCACGCCCAGGTCCAGCAGGCGACGTCGCTGCAGACCCCGGCACGACGCCGAGATCCGCACCACCCGCGCCGACTCGCCCGGCCGCAGCGTCGCCAGCGTCTCGACCCCGGCGTCCCGCGCCGCATCCGCCGGCAAGCGCTCGACCGCCACGCTCCGGGCGACCATCGCCTCCAGCTCCCGCTCCCGGCCACCCGCGCGGACCCGAACGACGCCGCCCCCCGTCCCCAGCACCTCCACCCGCATCCACGGCCCCAGACCCGCACGCACCAGGCGGTCGTACACCTCCCGCGGCTCGTCCTCCAGGTGCACGATCACGCCCTGCTCGCCCACTGCCAGCTCGGTGAGCGGGACGCCCGCCAGGGGCGCGGCCGCGCCGTCCGCGCCGGGGATCGGGTCGCCGTGCGGGTCGTAGCGCGGATGCCCGAGCCGCGCCGAGAGCTCCGCGGCCTCCGCGGGCGACATCGTGTGCTCCCGCGCATCGGCCTCGTCGTGCCATTCCGTCGGATGCACGCCGGTCCGGTCCGCGAGGTAGCGCTCCCACAGCCGATGGCTCCGGACGACGTGCACCGCGTACGCGCGCCCCTCCTCCGTCAGCCCCAGATCCTCGCCCACCCAGCGCCCCAGCCCGCGCTCGACCACCCGCGCGAAGACCCGCGCCGCCACGTGCCGCGACACGCCCAGCACGCCCGCCAGGCTCTCCAGGCTACACGCGCGCCCCGCCTCCTCGCAGTGATAGACGTGCTTGAGCGCGTCCTCGATCCGAACCCGCTCCGTATAGCGCCGCAGCGACCACACCCTCGCGACCAGCCCCCACCGCGGCCAGAACAGCGCCGCGCCGATGAGCGCCGTCGCGAAGAAGACCGAAAGCGCGACCTCGGGTCGTACCACGCGTCCCTCCACCGATCGATGGTCGCCCCCCACCCCACCACCCCGAAACCCAAATTTAGTATGACCTCAAATTCGGATCAGGTCAAGCGGCAAGATGCGTGCGCGGGCGGCGGATCAACCGTAAGTGACGATGGAGGGCGAGAATGGGTGAAGACGGATGCGGAGCCGGGGGCGAGGGCGGGCGGGTGCTTGGGAGGGGCGACGCCCGGAGCGGGCGCCGGCGTCGCCTACTCAGCTTGCTCCGGCGCCTCGCAGCGCTCCACGCGGATCGCGGCGGCGACGGTGGGGCCGATCGCGCGCTCGCCGGCCGCGCCGTCGCCTTCGCCTTCGAGCCGGAGGACGAGCGGGCCATCGAACGGCGCGCGCGAGACGAGGGTGACGCCGGTGCCGAGGGTGAGTCCGATCTCGTCGAGGTAGCGGAGCAGCTCGGGGTTGTCGTCGCTGACGCGGACGATGCGCGCGGATTCGCCCTCCTCGAGGTCGGCGATGGTGGTCGTCTCGCCCTCGTGGATCTCGCCCTCGCGCGTGGGGATCGGCGCGCCGTGGGGGTCGACGGTCGGCTCGCCGAGGGCGGCGGCCATGCGGTCGATCAGCTCGTCGGAGGCGGCGTGCTCGAGGCGCTCCGCCTCCTCGTGGACCATGTCCCAGGGGTAGCCGAGGCGCTCGGTCAGGTACGTCTCGATGACGCGATGGCGTCGGATCGTCCCGAGGGCGACGCGGCGTCCTTCCTCGGTGAGTCGCACGCCCCGGTACTTCTCGTGCTGGAGCAACCCCTGATCGGCGAGGCGACGGACCATGCCGCTCACCGACGCCGGTGCGACGGAGAGTCGCCCGGCAATGTCGTTGGTCATCGCGGCCCCGGTGATCCGCTCCAGCTCGTAGATCGTCTTGAGGTAGTCCTCGACCGGAGCGGTGTACTCCTCTGCGGTGCGCTTGCTCGGCATCCTGGCTGTTCTCCAAGGCGATCCTGCCGTCCGGGCCCCGGCGGTCCGCGACCCGTCCCCTAATTTCGCAGAAGATCGCGCCGGATGCCAGCCTCGCACAACCGCCACCCCTCTCACCACCCCACCCTATACACCACCGCCAGATTCCTCCCCGGATTCGGCGCGAAGTCCTTGATCCGGCTGCTCGCGTCGTGGTACACCACGTTCCCGACGTTGTCGACCCGCACCGTGAGCGAGTGACGCGTCCCGCCGAACGATGTCCGCACCCCCGCCTCGAGGTCGACGAGCGTGTAGCCATCGGTCGGCGTCTCGTCGTCTTCGCTGATGCGCGTGCGGGCGGCGGCGTGGCGGACGCGGACGCCGAGGAGCCGGGCGCCATCGTCCCACCGGACGCCGAGGAAGAGGCGAGCGGGCGGAAGGAACGGGATCGTGCCGCCGCCCTCGCGGCGCGCGGAGACGGCGTCGCCGCCCAACCCGACGATGAGGCTCCGCACCACCACGGCCTCGACCGAGCCCTCGACCCCGCGCAGCGTCGCGTCGCGCTGCGCGTAGCCGACGACCGGGAGCGCGTAGCCGTCGACCACGGTGTCGCCCGTGACCGCGGGGTAGATGTAGCCAGCGACGCGGTTGACGTAAGCGGCCAGCTGCCCCGTGACGCGCGACGAATGGAGGCGAAGCACGGCGTCCGCGCCCAGCGCGCGCTCGGCCTCCAGGGCCGGGTTCCCGAACTCGACCGCGCCCGTCCCGGCGTGGACGGATCGGGAGTACAGCTCCTCGACGGTCGGCGCGCGGAACGCGCGGGCCACCGTGAACGCCGCGCTCGCCGCGTCGCCGAGCGGGAGCACCAGGCCGACGGAGCCCGAAACGGCGGTGAACACCCGCTCGCGCCCGGGGCCGAACTTCGGCGCCGTGCGCGACGCGACGGCGTAGCGGTCCAGCCGCGCGCCGAGCTGGAGCGCCGCGCCGTCGTCGCTCAGCTCGAGCTGCTGGAAGCCGAAGACGCCGGCCGCGGTCGAGTTCGCCGGCGGCGTGAGCGACGTCGCGCCCTCGCTCGTGTAGTCCTTCCACAGCCCGCTCACACCCCACGCGCCGCGTCCGAGCGGGCCGCGCGGGGCCTGGTCCAGTCGCACCCCGACCGCGGCCGTGCGCAGCTCGAACCGGTTCCCCGACCCGCCGGCGACGACGACCTCGTCGTGCGCGTAGTCCTGGAGCGTCGCGTCCAGCCGCACGCCGGAGAGGCCCGACGACGGCAGTTCGACCTCGGCGCGCAGCACGGCTTCGACCCGGCGACCGGCCCAGCGCAGCGGGTCGGTCCCCGGACGGGCCGGGAGGCCGTACTCGAAGTCGTAGCGACGCAGCGCCGCGCCGGCCCGAACCGTCCGGCCCGCGTACCCGACGCCGAGCGTCCCGTTCACGCTCTCCATCCCCGTGTTCGCCAGGCGACGTCCCAGCGCCGGGTCCTCGGAGATCCGCACGTCGCCCGTGCGCCGCATGCCACCGCGCGCGCCAAAGACCCACCCGCGGCCGACCGGCACGGCCGCGCGTGCCGCGATCCCGCCGCCCGCGTGTGCTGACTCCGCCTGCCCCGCCGCCTCGACGCCGGCGCGCGGCGGGGCGTCCACCGGCACGTCGTCCGAGATCACGTTGACGACCCCGCCCAGCGCGTTGTTCCCGTACAGCAGCGCCGCCGGCCCCCGCACCACCTCCACCCGCGACGCCGCCAGCGGGTCGATCGTGACCGTGTGGTCCACCGCCGAGCCCGCTAAGTCGCCCGTGCGCAGGCCGTCCTGCAGCACCAGGATCCGGTCGCCCGAGAGGCCGCGAATCACCGGCGCCGCCGCCGCGGGGCCCGAGTACCGCACCGCCATCCCCGGCGTCCCCTGCAGCGTCTCCGCCAGCGTCGCGCCGAGATTCCGCTCCAGCGCCGACCCCGACAGCTCCGTCGTCGCCTGCGACGCCGCCCATGCGGCTCCGCCACCCGGCGTCGCCGTCACCTGCACCCCCGGCAGCGCGAGCGGGGTCTCGATCAGGACGATCTCCACGTACGCCGAGGCCGGGCCGTCGACGACCTGCACGCGGCCGGCTGCGCCGTCGGCGCCCTGCGCGCGGCCCGCGGCACCGTCGGCGCCTCGACCGCCCGCGCCCCCAGCACCCGCCTCGCCCGCAGGCACCACCACCTCCCGAACCACCGGCGCGTACCCCAGCCGCGACACGTGCAGACGATGCGCGCCCGCGCGCAGCCCCCGCACCACGAACCGCCCCTCCGCGTCCGCCACCACCAGCCGCGCGGTCCCGAGCACCCGCACCTCCGCGCTCGCCACCGGCTCCCCGCCCGCGCCCCGCACCCGCCCGACCACGTCGTAGAGCTCGCCCTGCACCGGCGCCGCCACGGTCGCGCCCCACAGCGCCGCGTCCGCCGCGCCCGACGACATCAACCCGACCAGCGCGACTCCGGCCAAGCCGACCAGGCGCGCCGCAAAGCCGACCAGGCGGCCATCGCGTCCATCCCGCATCGCCCCCTCCGCTCGAATTCGGCCCGAGGATTAGACACGATTAGCATGATATTTAGACGGACCTAAATTGTCAATATGCACTAGCGAATCAACGCGCCGTCGACACCCTATCACTGCCCCCTCCGTCCGCGCGGGCGTCCGCCCCAACCGCTCCCGCACGTCGGCGGGGGTCTGTGCTGCCCCCTCCCTCCGCGCGGGCGCCCCCACAAAACGTCCGACCAGCGGCCCCCGCCCCCACGGCAGACGCTTTGCCACTTGACACCCGTGTAGCTTTCGGGGTTCGACCGGAGCTACTACACGACGGACGGAGTCCCGATGAAGTCTTTCTCTCGAGGAGCGACGCGCTGATGGAGGCACCGATCCCGACGGCGCCGCGGCCGGATGACGCCGGCGCCAGGCGACCCGCCGACACCGCGCCACCCGCCGGCGCCCAACCATCCGCGAGCACTCCGCCACCCGCCGGCGCCCAGCCGCCCGCGGACGCCCGGCCGCCCGCCATCGGTCGCCGCGACCGCGTCTACGCGATGGCGGGGGTGCTGCTCGCACTCCTGCTCTCGGGGCTGGACCAGACGATCGTGGCGACGGCGGGTCCGGAGATCCAGCGCGACCTGTCGATCCCGGCGTCGCTGTACGCGTGGCTCACGACGTCGTACCTCGTCGCGTCGACGGTCATGCTGCCGATCTACGGCAAGCTGTCGGACATCTACGGCCGCAAGCCGATCCTGCTGGTCGGGGTCGTGCTCTTCCTCACCGGCTCGGTGGTGGCGGGGCTCTCGCCGAACACGGGCGTGCTGATCGTCGGGCGGACGGTGCAGGGGCTCGGCGCGGCGTCGCTATTCACCTCGACGCTCGCGGTGATCGCGGACCTCTTCCCGCCCGCGGAGCGCGGGAAGTACATGGGGCTGATCGGCGCGACGATGGGGATTTCGAGCGTGATCGGCCCGCTGGTCGGCGGCGTGATCACCGACACGCTCGGCTGGCACTGGGTCTTCTTCGTGAACGTGCCGATCGGCGGCGTGGCGCTGTGGTTCATCGTGACGAAGATGCCGCGGATCGGCGGACGGCCGCGGGTGGCGCCGATCGACGTGGCCGGCGCGGTGTGGTTGGTCGTGGGCGTCGTCCCACTCCTCGTCGCCCTGTCGCTCGGCGGCGGGGGCGAGAACGTCTCGGTGGGCCAGGCGACGTCGGGGCGCGGGCCGGTGCTCGCGCTCGTCGCGGCCTCGGTGCTCGGCCTCGTCGCCTTCGTGGCGACGGAGCGGCGCGCGGCGGACCCGATCGTCGACCTGCGCCTCTTCCGGAACCGGGCGATCGCGCTGGCGACGGCCGCGTCGTTCGCGCTCGGCGCGGTCTTCCTGATCAGCATGGTCTTCCTGCCGCTCTACCTGGTGAACGTCGTCGGCGTCTCGGCGACGAGCGCGGGGCTCACGCTCCTGCCGCTGACGCTGGGGATCGTGAGCGGGAGCATCTCGGCGGGTCAGCTCGCCAGCCGGGTCGGGCACACGAAATCCGTCCTCGTCGGGAGCCTGCTCCTCCTCGTCGTCGCGTTCGGGCTCATGGGATTCACGCTGACGACGGAGTCGACGTCGCTCGAGGTGACGTGGAAGATGGTGCTGATCGGGCTCGGGATCGGGCCGTCGCTCCCGCTCTACACGCTGATCGCGCAGGGCGCGGCGCGGCCGGAGGCGGTCGGCGTCGTCTCCGCCCTCTCGACCTTCTCGCGCGCCATCGGCCAGGTGCTGGGCGTGACCATCGCCGGCGCGCTCTTCGCGCTCAGGATCGCGCGCGTCGTTCCACCCGGCGCGGCCGACCCGATCGCCGCCGCGCCGCCCGACACGCTGACCGGCGCCGTCGCGTTCCTGTACCGCGTCGGGATTCCGGTCATCGCGATCGGACTCGTGCTGACGATGTTGCTGCCGGACGGCGTCGGAGGGGCGGGGGAGGCGTGAGGGAGAGGCGGGGCGGTGGTCGCGCCCCGCCTCCATACGCCATCAGTCCGCCGCGCGCAGCTCGCCGCCGCGGCCGGCGCCGAACCCGGGCGGGCGGATCCTCATCCTCTTCTTCGACGTGCCGAGGGCCAGGGGCTCGGCTTCGTCCAGCTCCCGGATCTCCTCGCCCAGCGGCTCGGGGCGGGCGAGGTATTGGAACTCGCCCTTGCCGTCGGGACTCGGTCCGCTCGCCCAGCGGCCGGCCTCGCTCTCGTCGCCATCGGAGACGTTCCAGAACTGGTAGGCGACGTCGGCGTACTCCAGGTCCTGCGGGAACGCGCTCGGGACCGGCGTCTCCTCCAGCCCGTCGGCCTTCAGCTCCTCGATCGCCGCGAGCCACTGGTTCTGGTGCATCGTGTCCCGCGCGATCAGGAAGGAGAGCATGCGACGCACGCCCGGGTCCGTCGTCATGTTGTAGAGCCGGCAGACCTGGAGGCGCCCCTGCGACTCCGCGGTGAGGTTGTAGCGGAAGTCCGCGAGCAGGTTGCCGCTCGCGATGGTGTAGCGGGCGTTCCACGGGTAGCCGACGCTGTCGGTCGGCGACGCGCCGAGCCCGCTCACGATCACGTGCTGCGGGTTCATCCCGCCGAGGACGGCGGCGACCATCGGATCCCGGGAGGCTTCCTCCTGCGCGTCGACCGGGCCCTTCTCGAGCAGGCGTGCGATCATCGTCGCCAGCATCTCGACGTGCGAGATCTCCTCGGTGCCGATGTCGAGGATCATGTCGCGATACTTGGCCGGTCCGCGGCAGTTCCACCCCTGAAACAGGTAGCTCATCATCACGCTGATCTCGCCCCACTGGCCGCCGAGCACCTCCTGCAGCTTCCTGGCGTAGACGGGGTCGGGCCGCTCGGGCTTCGCGTCGAATTGCAGCCGCCGATCGCGGAAGAACATGCTTCGCCTCCTCGGGGAACCGGTGGTCGGAAACGGAATTCGGTGCGTAGGGATGCCGGGCGATCGGGTGCGGCCCGAAGCGGGCGGGCGCCTCTCGCCCGGGACGGCCCAGGGGCGGACGCAAGCGGGGTGCCCCGTGGGCGGCGCGCGCGACGCGCTCAGGGAGGCTCGCCGGATCAGTCGGGCAACCACGCCTGGCGTGGTCCGGCTACCGGTCCATAGCTTTTGCCGTGGAGCGGGCAACGAGAGGAGGCGACGAAAATGGGCGATCAGCGCAGGACGCGCCGGCCGATCTCGGCGCGGATCGAGGCCACGGGCGCGAAGGCGGAAGAGGCGGGCGCGTTCTCGCCGGCCGCACTGCGCGAGGCGTTCTCCCGCTGGGCGACCGGCGTGACCGTCGTCGCCGTGCGCGACGAGGCGACGGTCTACGCGATCACGGCGACGGCGTTCCTCCCCGTCGCCGTCGAGCCGCCGCTCGTCCTCGTCTCGATCAACCCGAACGCGACGGTCCTGCCGTTCCTCAAGGAGGGCGCGGAGTTCGGCGTCAGCATCCTCGCCGAGGACCAGCGCCGCCTCGCGAGCATCTTCGCGGACACCGGCCCATTAGCGCAGATGCACTTCCCCCGCGAGGGCGACCCGGTGCTCCCGGACGCGCTGGCGAGCTTCACCTGCCACGTCGCGCGACGGTACCAGGAAGGCGACCACACACTGGTGGTCGGTGCGGTCGAGCGCGTCGCGACCGGAGCGGACCGCCGGCCGTTGCTGTACTACAGACGGGAATACGGGCTGCCGAGGTGAGAGCGGCGGCCGCACAGGCCGCCGCGCATCATGTCGGCCCACCGCTCGAAATCAGATTGCCGCCTGTGCCACGGGCTCCTCGAGCCGTTCGACGATCGCCTGCACGTGGATCTCGGTCGTGTCCAGCAGCGGCAGACCGGCGAGCGAATCGGCCCGGATCAGGAGCGGCAGCTCGGTCCCGGCGAGGATGACCGCGTCGACGTCGCCCCGCTCCGCCCAATCCTCCACGATCCGAGTCACGCCGTCGCGCGTCTCGTCCGTGAAGTCGCCGTCGAGCAGCTCGGTCAGGTACCGATCGTGCAGCCAGGCACGACGCTGCTCGTCGGGCAGCACCACATCGATCCCGCGGCGCCCGAGGACCGTCGGATAGAAGCCCGCCCCCATCGTGAACCCCGTTCCCAGCAACCCCACCCGGCGGAGCCCCCGGAACTCGACGGCGTCCGCGCAGCATTCGACGATGCTCAGGAGCGGGATCGGCGACTCCGCGGCCAGCTCGTCGAAGACGATGTGAGGCGTGTTGGCGGCCATCGCCGCGAAATCGCACCCGGCGCGCTCGAGACGTCGGATGGAGTCCAGGAGGTACCGGACCAGCCCGGGACGGTCGCCCTGGACGAGGCGGATGCCGAGGTTGACGTCCAGGCTGTCGATGACCAGGTGCGGCAAACTGGACGGATGACGCTGCTTCCAGAGGTGCAGGATCATCCGGTAGTAATCGACCGTGGATTCCGGCCCCAGCCCGCCGACGAGCCCCGCTGTGCGCAATCGAGCCCCACTGTTTTCAGGGTGAGGAGATGAGACGGAGACGCCGTCCAATGCCGGGGGCGTAATCTGCGGGTCCGGCCGGCATCCGCAAGTCGGGGCCAGCGTCTCGGTGGTATACAACCGACCTCACTTCGAATTCGAGCACACGACTTCGTACGTGATGCCGCTACCGGTGACCCCTCGGCGGATTCCATAGCGCTCACCAGCTTCGGGATTGGCGTAGAAGCTGAACCCGGCTTTCTCGTCGGGCCCGAGCGGGAAGACCGCCGTTCCGGGGTAGGCGGTCCCGATGAATCGCCTCCCCACGGCGTAGACGTCCACAGGGACGCCGGTCTGATTGCGAACGATGAGGCGTGCGGGACCGTAGCACGGTCTCTGGTTGACCGGCGCCTTCTGGGCGGACGCGCACGCCGAGAGCACGGCCGCCGCGAGAACGCATCGCCAAACCGTCAACCCCCCTTCGACGTGCGACTCCACATTGCCGGATCTCCTTTCAGTCATGCGGCGCGTCGTGAACCGAACCACTCGGTTCGTCACGGTCGCGCGCCGCCTGTCACTTCTCCAACGCGCCGGCCAACAACCACTCGACCGCGGCCTCGATCGCGGCGGCCGCATCCGGGATCACCTCGTCCGGCCACACGGTGTCGCCGTACACGGTCAGGTGCCTGTCGGCCATCGTGACCGTGGTTAGGGTGAGCATGGCCCCGTTGGTCAACCGGAACCCACGATTGCCCGTCGAGTAGCCGCACGTCGGCGTGCCGAACGAGCGCGTGTTCGGCCGCCCCCGGAACGCGATCGCGATCGCCTCGCCCGAGCTCGCTACCCGGCCGTCGTACAGTACCGCGACGCGGGGGTTCGGGCGCTCGAGCCGGTAAGGCGACGACACCTGCTGGATCACCGTCGTCCCCGCCCGCGCGCGCCCGTCCTCGTACGACCAGGGCGTGTAGGTCTCGTCCGGGTCGACGAACCACCCGACGACGCCTTCGCCCAGGACGGGACCGATGCCGGCCAGCATCGGCCACATGTTCCCCCCGTGGTTGCCGCGCAGATCCACGATCCACCCGACGAGATCGGGGCGGTCCGCCTCCCGGATCGCCTGCTGGATGCCGTTGGCGTATTCCAGTGCAGGCGCTCCCGTTCCGAGAAACGGCCGCACTCGCACGTAGCCGATCGAGGCGGGAAACTCCGGCCGCGTCGTGTTGCCCGGCATGCAAGAACCGCTCGATGCCTTGAGCACGACGTTGCCGTCCGCCGATCGATACGAGCTGTGGCCGCGATCCCCTAGCCGCCGCAGGGCTTCCTCGATGGCAGGGTAGGCTTCTTCGACCTCGTACGCACCCGCAGCCTTCGCGAAGACCGCCGAGCGGAACGAGGCCCAATCGATCTTTCTTCGGTTGAGCGCGTTCGCCTGAAGGGTGTCGACGAGTTCGGTCAGGTGGGCGATCGCGGGAGAAACCTCACCCTCGGGCGACGTCTGCTCGGCGCCGCACGCGCAGAGGAGCGACGCCGCGATCGTGGCAAGCGCGAGTCTCTTGATTTCTCCCTGGGCTGGCAGTCCCTATGTAGATCCTGTCGCTCCCGGCAATAATGTCGACGGGCCTGTCGGTCGGGTTGTAGACGACGAGCTGGGCGAACCCATTGCACCGATACCTGACTTTCGGCGGCGGGTCCGGGAAGGTAGCGCACGCAGCCGTTGCGGCCGCAACGCACGAGCATGCGGGAACTGCGAGGCTCCAAATCGATCCGCGATCGCGCATTGGATGCCCTCCGTCGGGTCTCGGACCGAGAGGCCCACGGGGTTGCGCACTTCACGGCACTCCTGAAGACAATCAACCCGCGACTCCGCAGTTCACTGACACCGCCAACCGCGGCCCGTTGCCCCGCCTGTGGTCGAGGGCGAGCGGGAAGATCATCGCCACTGTCACGCCACGGCGACAAAAGTCGTCCTGGTTGGTGCTGAGGGATGGTCTGACTCGGAGGTGAGAGGCATGGAGGGGGGATCATACAGCGAAGCATTCGTTCTGGCCCAGGCTCGGGAAGCGTACGAGCGAGGAGCGGCGCGCTTCGACATCGTGGCGGACCGGACCGCATTGCTCGTCATCGACATGCAGGACGAGTTCGTGCGCCCCGGCTGGACGCCGTATTGGGTGCCCGAGGCCACACGGCAAGTGCCACGGATCCGGCGTTTGATCGCCGCTTGTCGGATGGCCGACGTGCCCGTGATTTTCACCGTGTTTTCTGCTACGCACCGGTACCTGGATCGCCCCGCGACCGGGCCGCTGATGCCGAATCGGTATCCGGATCTGGAGAGTGACCCGAGCTGGTTTCGAGACGGCCGGATCTGGGAGGAATTGGAGCCCAGACCCGAGGACGTGGTGATCCACAAGCCCTCGTACGGGGCGTTCTACGATACGCCGCTCGAGACCATATTGAAGAACCTGGGGCGGGATACGATCGTCATCTGCGGCACCCTCACGAACTACTGTTGCGGCATGACGGCCCGGCAGGGCTACGAGCGGGGGTTCAAGGTGGTGGTCGGAAGCGACGTGTGCGCTACGGACGACCCGATGATGCAAGAGCCCGAGTTGAAGGTGCTGCGCAAGGGGTTCGCGAGGGTGATGTCGGCCGAGGAGATCGTAGCGGAATTGGAGAGACGAGCGTCGCGGGTGCATGCGTGAAGGCGAAGATTCTGCGAGCCGGCCGGGCCGCCGCCGTGGCCAACGCCGCCGAGGGCGTTCAGGGAACCGGTGGCCTCCTGAGGCGGGTGATCTGGGCGGGACCCGTAGTATTCCTGGTTCATGACCTCGAGGAGTTGGTCACGATCGAGGATTGGACCCGTCTCCACGGAGATCGCCTTCCCGAGGCGTTTCGATTGCTGCTCCCTGTCAGCACGGCGGAATTCGGCGTCGCCATGACGGCGCTCCTGCTGGTCTTCATGGCCGCTGCGTGGTTGGCGGACCGAGCGAGGCTCGAGGGCGGTCGAGCCGTCGACTTCTTCGTTTTCCTCGTTGCCATCCTGGGGACCAACGCGCTGGGGCACGTCGCACAGGCCGTACTGTTCGGCGCGTACGTGCCTGGCCTGCTCACCGCGGTGCTGCTCGTGCTTCCTTACGCGTACTGGGGGCTCGCCACGGTGACGAGATCGGGGATCCGCAGCGTGAGGTGGGCGGTGAGCGCCGTTGCCGTAGCCGCCGTCGTACAGGGCCCGGTTGCGGCGCTCGCGCTCGTGTTGGGCAAGAGCTTCGTGTGAGTTGCCCGGGACCCGGGCGACGCGCAGCGCCCCCGGCCCACTCGCTCAAGCGATCTTTTCGATCCTCCGCGCCCAGTGCAGCCAGCGATGTGAGCGGATTTCCTCGAGCGCCTTGTCGGAGATCGGCTCGTCGAGCTCGATCGTCATGAGCGCGTCCTTGTGGCGGCCGGTGCGGTCGACGCGCATGGTGGCGAGGTTGACGCCCTCCTTCGCGAAGATCCCGGCGATGGTCGCGATGGTGCCGGGCTCGTCACGGGCGAGGACGATGAGGGTGTGGTAGTCGCCGCCGAGGGAGACGGGAAACCCGTCGATCTCGGTGATCTCGATGCGCCCGCCGCCGACGGACGCGCCGCGGACGACGGTGCGCTCGCCCGCGCGCTCGAGCTCGAAGACGGCGGTGTTCGGGTGCGCGTCGTCGCCGAGGTCGACGTTCTCGAAGGTCCACTCGAGCCCGGCGGCCTCGGCCTCGTCGTAGGCGTTGCGGAGGCGGAGGTCGTCGGGCGGGAGGCCGATCAGGCCGCCGAGCAGCGCGCGGTGCGTCCCATGCCCCTCGCCGGTCGCGGCGAAGGAGCCGTGCAGGCGGATGCGCGCGCGCTCGGGCGTGCCGCCCAGGATCGCGCGGGCCATGAGCCCGAGGCGGCACGCGCCCGCGGTGTGCGACGAAGACGGGCCGACCATGACGGGGCCCAGGATGTCGAAGAGAGAGACCATCGTTCCGTGCTCGTTAGTCGGCGGTATGCCCCGCGCCGCGGACGCTGCGTGCCCGCGGCGCGGGGCGCGTGCGACGTCGCCTACGCACTGATCCCCGTGGGGCGGCGCGAGGGCTGGATCTGCACCAGTTTACGGGCGCTCGGCGCCGCGGCGAGGCCGCCCTGGGCGGTCTCCCTGTAGGCGACGGGCATCCTCCGTCCGACCTCGCCCATGACGTCGATGACCTCGTCGGCGGGGACGGGGAAATCGAGCCCCGCGAGCGCCATCTCCGCCGCGGCGATCGCCTGCATCGCCGCCGACGCGTTGCGGTAGATGCACGGGATCTCGACGAGCCCACCGATCGGGTCGCAGATCAGCCCGAGCATCCCCTGGAGCGCGAGGGCGACGGAGGTCGCGACCTGCTGGTTCGTGCCGCCGGCCGCCCAGGTCACGGCGGCTGCGCCCATCGCGGCGGCGGTCCCGGTCTCGGCCTGGCAGCCGCCCTCGGCGCCGGCCAGCGACGCGCGCTGCGCGACGACGCCGCCCACGCCGCCCGCCACCAGCATCGCGTCGATCTGCCGCTCCTCGTCCAGCTCCAGGTATTCGGACACGCCGACCAGGATTGCGGGGAGCACGCCGGCCGCGCCCGCCGTCGGCGCCGCGACGATCAGCCCCATCGCCGCGTTGACCTCGAGCGTCGAGATCGCCCGCGCCAGCGTCTCGGTCACGCGCGGGCCCAGCAGCCGCGGCCCGGCGCTCCACAGCCGCGCCGCGCGCCCACCCGTCAGCCCCGACGGCGAACGCACCTCGCCCTTCAGCCCCTCCTCGATCGCGGCGCGCATGATCGCCAGCGTCTTCCGGATCCGTTCGCGGATCTCTTCGGCGCTGCGACCGCTCTCTTCGACTTCCGCCTGGAGGACGACTTCGGGGAGGGACTTGCCGGTTTCTTCCGACTCGCGGATCAGCGACTCGATCGAACGATGCATCGGATGCCTTTCATGGAGTAAGGCATCATATGTAGCGAAATCGTTGGCAGACGGCAAGTTGCGGCGCCCTACTTCGCCCGCGCGACCGCCACCGCCGCGCCGATCGCGGCGCCCAGGATGCTCGCGGTCAGCAGCGAGACGAAGATGATCCCCTCGCGGACCGATCCCTCGACCCAGAGGACCGGCGGCCAGTGCGCGGTGATCAGCATCGCGACGAGCGCGAGCGTGTGGCCGACGACGCCGCCCCAGAAGGCGCCGAACGCCGCGGCGCCGCGCCCGCGCAGCCGATGGCCGAGCCAGAGGAGCACGGCGGGCGCCGCGAAGAGGCCGAGCAGGAAGATGATGCCCGAAGCGTTCATCTGCGCACCCTCGGGTAGAGCCAGAGCCAGTAGCCGCTGATGATCAGGATCGCGATGGAGACGGCGGCGATGTCGCTGAGGAGGATCCAGCCGTCGCCGAAGATCTCGCCGGAATGCAGCTTCTCGAGGAAGACGTCGTTGCGCTCGCCGATCTCGAGGATCTCGCCCGTGTTGATGTCGACGGTCACCTCGGTCACGGCGCGGTCGTCGAAGCGGACCTTGATGAGGCCATCGCCGGGGCGGACGTCCATGCGGTCGATCCCGGCCGCGGCGATCTCCGGGCCTACGGCGCGGGCGGCGGCGTCGGCGAGCGCGGCGAGGGGGAGCGCGTCCTCGAAGGCGCCGCTGGGCTCGTGCGGCACGTCCGGCATGAGCCCGAGCGCGCGCTTGTGGTTGAGCAGGATCCCGGTCACGCACAGCACCATCACGACGCCGGTCGTGATCACGCCAAGCCAGAGGTGCGCGTGGAACATGAATCGGGCGGCCGCCCGGCCGAGGCCGCTCCGGGACCGCGAAGACGTCGGTGCGGCGGCCGAATCCGCCGACGCGTCCGGCGCCCCCGCCCCCCGTCCGCGCCGTGCCCGGGGTGGTGCCGCCCCGATCTCACTGCTGGCCATACGTCACCCTGAATGAAGTGGGACTTACGCTTAGCAGACGCGCGCCGCCGCGAAAACGCTGACGCGCCGGGGCGCGGCGGCCGGCTGGCGCGAAAACGCCGGCGCCCTCGAGCGCGGATGGCCGGCGCGAATCCCCCGCGCGAGCGACGTCCGCCGGCCGCCGGCTCACCCGTTGTAGATCCGCCCGCCGCGCCCGACGTACGCCTCGAGCACCGCGCGCGCCTCGGCGCGCCGAATTCCGCGCACGATTTCGATCCCGCGATCTTCCAGGTACGCGAGCGACTCGGGGAACACCGGCCCCTCGTCGAACCCGACGGCCATCGCGTCCTCCCGGTCGGCCGCGGCGAGGACGCGGCGCACGCCGCTCCAGAGGGTGGCGCCGAGGCACATCGCGCACGGGTCGCACGACGTCGCCAGGTCGTGCGACGGCAAGCCCCCGCCGTTGAGGGCGTACCAGCCCGTGCGCCGGTGCGCGAACATCAGCGCCACGACCTCCGCGTGCAGAATGCTGTTCCGCTCCGGGACGACGCGATTGACGCCGACGGCGACGAGGCGCCCCGTATCCGTCTCGAAGACCGCCGCGCCGAACGGCCCCGCGCCGTCGCGCTCGACGTTCTCCCGCGAGAGCCGGATCGCCAGCCCGACCCGATCCTCGATGGTCGGGTACGGCCGGTCCCAATCGACGACGTCGTCGATCCAGGCGGGGAGCTCGAACTCGAGGGCGTGCATGTAATCGTAGACGGTCAGACTCCAAATCTTATGCGATCGGCGGCCGGTGCCGGCGACTGGCCGCCCGAATGAGGCCACAGCCTCGACAATACTATCCCCGCGCCCCGCGATCCTCCAGTAGCGGTGGGCGCCGGCGCGGGCCTCGCGGCCGGGCGCGACGGCGCTACCGATGACGGACGGCCACGGGCCGTCGCCCGCGCCCCCGCCTTGCCCCGACGCCGCGGACCGCGCATGCTTCCCTCATGGATCTTGAGCTGAAGGACCGCATCGCGCTGGTCACGGGCGCGAGCCGGGGGATTGGCAAGGCGATCGCCGCGGCTCTCGCCGCCGAGGGGTGCCACCTGGCGATCTGCGCGCGCTCTCCCGAGCCGCTCGAGGCGGCGGCCGCCGAGTTCGAGGAACTCGGGAGCGGCCGCGTCTTCGCCCGCGCCGTCGACGTCACCGACGCGGACGCCGCGAACCGCTTCGTCGACGACGCCGCCCGCGAGCTGGGCGGGCTCGATGTCGTCGTCAACAACGTCGGCGGGAGCCGGCACAAGCCGTTCGAGGAGTCGACCGACGACGACTGGCGTTACATCCTCGAGCTGAACCTGCTCTCCGGCGTTCGCATCGCGCGGCGCGCGATCCCGCACCTCGAGGCGCGGGGCGGCGGCTCGATCATCTTCGTCTCCTCGGTCTGGGGCCGCGAGACCGGCGGAGCCGGCCGGACGAGCTACACCGCGGCCAAGGCCGCGGTCATCGCCACCGCCGACGTGCTCGCCCTCGAGCTCGCGCCTCGCGGGATCCGGGTGAACAGCGTCGCGCCGGGCTCGATCCTCTTCCCCGGCGGCGGGTGGGACCGGCGCATGAAGGAGAATCCAGAGGCGATCGAGCGCTTCGTCGAGGAGAACCTGCCGCTCGGCCGCTTCGGGCGGCCCGAGGAGGTCGCGAGCCTCGTCGCCTACCTCGCCTCGCCGCGCGCGAGCCTCGTGACCGGCGCGTGCCTGGCGGTGGACGGGGGGCAGGGGAGGTCGCTGATCTAGCGGGGCCGGACGTCCGCGGCGGCTACACGCCGGGCGCCGGCCGGGTGGCTCCTCCGGCGGCCATTGTGCGCTCCCCCGACCCCCGTCGCCTCCGCCACGCCTACGCCCTCTGCATCAGCAGCGGCCGCGCCGCGAAGAGCGCCGACGCGCCGCACCACGCCGCGTGCAGGATGTTGTCGGCGGTGTTCACCGCCATCCCCATGACCTCGTAGATCCCGGACCGCTTGCGCCCCGCTAGGAACCCCGTGGTCGCCAGCGCCGCGTGGCCTGCGGACGACGCCGCCAGGTAGCCCCGCGAGGCACTCTGCGAGCGCGAGCACAGGATCCCGGCCAGGCCGAGCCCGAGGTGCACCGCCGCGTGCGGCGGGTTCATGGCGAAGACGCCGAACAGCTTGCCCTTGCGCAGATTGATCACCTTGTCGCGGTTCCCGGTCACCAGAGGCGCCGCGAAGGCGAGCGCGCCGAGCGACAGGCTCGCGATCCCCATCCCCAGCGACGCGATCTGCGCCGCGGTCCGTTTCGGCGGAGAGACCCGCGCCCGGCCGTTCGGCCGCTCCCCGAGCCCGCGTCGGACCTCCGTCCGCATCCTCGTCGACCGGCCGCTATCCGGCGTGGTCGACCGGGTCAGTTCCGTTGATCTCTCGGCCATGCATCCCTCCGGCTGAGGTAGTGTAACCGACGCTCTTGCAACGACATATGGTGCAAGACGCGAGCCGGGGGATCGGGCGGGAACCGGTGCGGACGCGCTGTGGCGCGGGTGGTCCATGCAACGGGCCGGGCGAGCGCGGACGCGGACGGTAGCCCATGGGACGGGGCCGGGCGCCGGCGGCTACGGCGTCGCCACCAGCGCCTCGGGCAGCCTCCCCACCACCGCGCTCCTGACCGCTTCCTCCTCGAGCCACACGACGACGGCCGCGTCGTCCGTCGCGGCGACCGCTGGCGCCGCTCCGGCGCCGAGGGCGATATCGAGGGCCCGGGGCGCGGCGCCGTCGCTCGCGCGCCCGATGCGAAGCCGGCGCTCGGGGCCGGTCCGGTCCTCCCACGCCAGCCAGACGGCGCCGCTCGCGGCGTCCAGCTTCGCCTGCGACGGCGCGACCAGTTCGGCGCGGGCGAGCGCGGCCGGCGAGCGGAACGTTCGCCCGCCGTCGGTCGAGACGGCGTGGAATACGCCCGCGCGCCCCTCGGCGCCGGTGAACCACGCGGCGTGGAGGCGCCCCTCCTCGTCGACGGCGACGGACGGGCCGGCGTGGGGGCAGGCGTCGATCCGCCAGCCATCGTCGTGGACCGGGAGCGCGGGGCGGAACGAGCGGCCGCCGTCGTCGGAGCGGGCGACGACGATGTCGCGGATGCTGCCGCCGAACACCGCCCGCCACGCCAGGTACACCTCGCCCGATGGCCCGACGGCGAGCGACGTCCGGCAGCATGGGCACGCCTGCTCGGCGACGACGACGCTCGGGCCGAACGAGCGGCCGCCGTCGAGCGACCGCGCGACGCGGATCTGCGAGCTGGGTTCGTCGTCGGCGCCGTGTCCGCCGTGCCCGCCGTGGTGCGCCGCCTCCGCTGCCTGCGCCCGCGCGCCGCTCCCGCTGGCACTCGCCGCCGCGGCCTCGGCTGCCGCCCGCGCCCGCCCGTCGATCCACGAGACCAGCACGGTGCCGTCGGGGAGCACGGCGACGTCGTGAAAGGTATGCGATGCCGGCAGGCCGCCGGCGTCGTCGTTCACGTAGACGGCGGGCTCGAAGCTGCGGCCGCCGTCTCGCGAGCGGGCGAGGCGCAGGTCGCTGGCGGGGAAGCGCCGGCCCTCGATCTTGGTGTTGTTCTGCCACACCACGTAGACCGTCCCGTCCGGACCGACGACGACCTGCGCCGGTGCCTGGGCGTGCGGCGCGGCGTCGCCGGGGATGTGGTTTACGCGGACGGGCGCACCGTAGGTCGCGCCGCCGTCGTCGCTGCGGGCGAGGTAGACGTCGGCGCGGCCGTCGGCGTCGGGCGTGCCGACCCAGGCGACGTAGACCGCGCCGCGCGTCGGGTCGATCGCCACCGTCGGGTGCGTGGCGCCCCCGTCGGCGACGGTCGCGAGCGTGACCTCCGGTGCGGCCGGCTGCATGGAGCAGCCGGCCACCAGAAGCGCAGCGAGGCAGCAGGGGATCACGCCCCGCTGCGGACGGAGACTCGCGCGTCGGCGGGCGGCCGCCACGTCGCCCAGCACGGAGACCGAACCGCCGGCCGCGGCCGCCCCGCCCTTCGTTCGCTTCATCGTCACCATCAATTCCTCCCAAACGACAGCTGGAGCCCGGCGTACAGCGTCCGCGGGTTGCCGGGCGCGAACTCACGGCCGAGGAAGGCGCTGTACCCCGCGTTCTCGGCGTAGCGTGCGTCGGTCAGGTTCTGGACGCGGACGAAGAGCGTCGCGCCCGGCCGGACGTCGTACGACGCGCGCAAGTTGAAGAGGTCGTGGCCGTCGTACTTCTCGGTGTTGGCCGCGTCGAGCCAGTACTCGCCGAGGTGGCGCCACTCGAGCGTCGCGCTCGCGCCCTCGAAGAAGCGCGGCGTGTAGCGGAGCGACGCACCGCCGATCGTGCGCGGCGCGCTCTCCATCTCGCGCCCCGCGTAGTCCGTCGTCGGGTTCGGGCGCCACGACTCGTACGTGTGCTTCGCGTACGACCACGTCGCCTCGGCGGTGAGCCCGTCGGCGATGGCGACGGCGAGCCCGGCCTCGACCCCGCGGTGCAGCGTCTCGCCCGCGTTCTGCGTCTCGCGCGTGTCGTCCGAATGCTGGAACGTCACGATGTCGTTCAGCTTGGACATGCGATAGACGGCCAGTTCCCAGCGCAGCCGCTCGCCGACCGTGCCGCGCAGGCCGACCTCGAGGTTGCGTGCGCGGACGGGCTCGAGCCCGACGGTGTTCTCGGCCACGCCCTGCCGGAAGAGCTGCCCCTCGGAAGGTGCGCGGAAGCCCTGGCCGTAGGTCGCGTACACGCTCGCGCCGCCACCCAGCTCGTACGCGGCGCCGAGCTTCGGGCTCAGCTCCGAGTACCGGACCGTCGTGCTCGCCGGGCGGCGGTGCCGGCCGGTGTCCAGCGGGCCCAGGTGGTTCTCGTAGTCGTAGCCGACGCGGTCGAAGCGCACCCCCGCGGTCACGCGCAGCCGCGGCAGCGGTGAGGCCTCGGCGTGGAGGTAGGGCGAGACGCCCAGGAACGCGACGTCGTAGTCGTAGATGACGTCGCCTTCGGCGTAATCGACGAAGACCCCATCCACGCGCGTCGGCATGACGGCGCGCTCCACGTGCTCGCCGGGGCTCCAGTCCACGTCCACGCCGGCGATGAGCCGCGCATCGAGCCGGTCGAAGTCGTGGCGGTATTTGATCAGCGCGCCGAGCGAGCGGTTCGATGTCTCCCAGACCGCCGGGTCGTACGAGAGCGACCAGTTCGGCAGGATGTCCATCGTGTTGTACCGCGCGAACGGAGTGACGCTGAGCAGCGAGCGGTCCGTCCGCCGCTCGTAGGCGACCGAGGCGCGCAGCGCGTCCACCTCGCGGAACGAGATCGGCGTCAGGTTGCGCGTCGGGCGGTCGCGGTAATCGGCCTCGGAGAGGCGTGACGCCCCGGCCGTCTGCTGGTCGATCCGCGACCACGCGACCACCGTCTTGAGCCGCGACATCCCCGAAAGGTCGCGATCCCAGCGCAGCGTCGCGCTCTGGCGGTCGTAGTCGGTCCCCTCGCGCCATCCGGCCGAGCGGGTCAGGTTCACGTCCATGCGCACGCCGTTCGCGCCCGACACGAAGGCGCCGGAGCCGAGGAAGCGCGACCAGCCGTAGCCGGGCGCGTCGTCGCCGACCCAACCACCGCCCTCGAACGTCATCTCGATCCCCGGCTGCGCGACCGCGGGCCGCGTCTCGACGTTGACGACGCCGCCGATCGCGTCGCTACCGTACAGCGCCGTCGCCGGCCCCTTCACGACCTCGACCCTGTCGGCCTGGGGGACGTTGATCTCGTAGAGCGCGTTGTGGTTGAAGAACCCGGTCGAGCGCGTGGGGACGCCGTCCTCGAGGTAGAGGTAGACGGGATCGGTGGTGAGCGGCTGGCGGATCGCCGTCATGTGCCCCTCGCCGCCCGTCACGTTGACCCAAACGCCGGGGATCTCGCCCAGCACCTCGGACGGGTGCGCCGCGCGACGCTCGCGGAGCGCGACGCCCTCGACCACGCCGACCGTCGCCGCCGTGCTCGAGAGCCGCTCGGCCTCGCGCGTCGTGCTGACGACGACGGCCGGCAGCGCGAGCGCCTCCTCGGCGAGCCGCACCTCGACCTCGGCGACGCGGCCCGCCTCCACGCGCACGGCGACGCGCTCCGTCCGGCGGCCGATCAGCTCGGCGACCAGCGTGTGCGCGCCCGGCTCGACGCCCGCGAGGTGGAAGGCGCCGCGCGCGTCGGTCGTGGCGCCCAGGTTCGTACGGTCGACGTAGACGCGGACCTGCGGGAGCGGCGCGCCCGCCTCGGCCGAGACGACGACGCCGCGGATGGCGCCGGCGCGTACCCCGTCGCCGGCCCGAGCGGCCTCGGACTGCGTCCCCTGCCCCGCCGCCGGCCGCACGGAGAGCAGCAGGAGCAGTGCGGCGACGAAGCCGGCCGCGCGCCGGGCCTCGCCGCGAATACAACGATATATGTACACGGAATTCCTCCTATTCCCGGGAATTCGTCAACGCCCCCCCCGCGGACCGCCCGTCACGGGGTGCCCGCGTGGGAGCTGCTTGCCTGTCATCCGTCGAGATCAGGCCCGGATAGGAGGTGCGGTGGCGTAGGGGAGGAGATAGGCCGCCCGGCCCAACGGCGCGACGACGTCGCCTTCGAGCGACGCGGTGACCGCCGACTCCCGCGCGGCCGGCGCGGTCGCCGTTGCGTACGCCGGGAGCGAGATCCCCGCGCCGGCAAAACAATTGCCGAGGCAGGTGCACGCACCGTCGTGCTCGCTCGCGGGCGCGTGGTGCGTGGGCGTCGGGGAGTCGACGTGCGCGGGGGCGGCGTGCGCCGGATTGGCGGCGGGTGCGTCGTGCGATGCGTGCCCATCGTGCGCCGCGGGCGCCATGTGCCCGACCAGCGCGGCGATGTGGCTCGCCTCCGGCCCGCCCGCGAGGTGGCTCGCGCAGCCATGCAGGCCGGACGCCTGTGCCCATCCGCCCAGCGCCAGGGCGGCGAGGGCGAGGAGGGCGTGGGCACGCAGGATGAGAGGACGCCGGTTCATGCTCGTGATATAGTAGGAGAGACGACGATGCGAAAGTGGCGCGGACCCGTCCGCGCCGTCGTCGCCCCTGGCAGGTTTCGCGCCGCGGCCTGGCCGACCCGGCCGGACCGCGGCGGCTCGACGGTCACCACCCGGGCGACGCGGCTCAGCGGCTGTCCGCGTCGCCGTCCGCCCCCGCGACGAGTCCGTGCTCCTCCGCCCACCGCCGCAGCCCGCGCACGCCGCCGCGGAACGAGTACGCGTCGTACCCCTCGCGCTGGAGCACCTCCGCCACGTGCGCGGTGCGGAGCCCGGCGGCGCAGACCAGGACGTAGGTCTGGTCGCGGTCGAGCTGCTTCGCGTCGCGGAGCAGGTCGTACTCGTCGCGATGGATCGCGCCCGGGAGGTGCCACGCCTCGTACTGCGGCTCGGGGCGGCAGTCGATGACGACCGCGTCCGGCGGGATCTCGTCCGTGAAGATGTAGGGCTCGTGCAGGTCCGCCGGCGTGAGCGCGCGGATGTCGAGCACCTTCCGCTCGGCGACGGCGCGCTCGAGGATCGAGAGGTCCAGCTTCGCCTCCTCCGCGTCGACCGCCTCCGGCGACGCCGCCGTGACCGGCTTCCCCGGCGTGATCGCGCAATACTCCTTCACCTTCTCCGAGAGCGACGCCGTGCCGATCGTCCGCGCCCGCGCGATGATCTCCTCCTTGTCGAACCCCAGCAGCGGCCGGAAGACCGGGAGCGACGCCGCGGGCTCGATCGCCCGCAGGTTGTGCAGCGTCTGCGACGACACCTGCCCGATCGCCTCGCCCGTCACGATCGCCTGCGCGTCGCGCTGCGGGCCGATCATCGATGCGGTCCGGTACATCAGCCGCTTCAGCACGACCTGCCAGTACCGCTCCCTCACGAGCCCCTGCATGTGGTCGACGACCGGGCCGAAGTCGACGATGTGCAGCCGCGGCCGCCGGCCATACGACCAGTCGTCCGCCAGCACCTTCGCGACCTGCAGCACCGCCCGCTCGTACGCGGCGCCGCCCAGGTTGCAGAAGACGTAGTCGAGTGCGACGCCGCGCTTGAGCATCAGCCACGCCGCCACGGGCGAGTCGAACCCGCCCGACAGCAGCGCGATCGCGTTCCCCTCGACGCCGAGCGGGAGCCCGCCCGCGCCCTGGAGCTGCTCCGCGAAGAGCCACGCCTCGTCTTCCCGCACCTCGACGTGGACCGTCACGTCCGGGTCGTCCAGGTCGACCTTCGCGCCCGGATTCAGCGCAGCGCCCAGCTCGACCATGATGTCCCGCGAGGAGAGGCGCCCGCCGCCCCGAACGCGCGCCCGCACGGCGTACTTCCGCCCGACCACACGGTCGTGGAACAGCTCCCGTCCGACGCGCACGATCTCGTCCAGCGTCGGCGCGACGACCGCCTCGACCACCGAGATCCCGCTCACGCCGAAGACCCGCGTCAGCACCTCCGGCGCCCGCTCCGACCGCGACCGCACGACGATGTGCCGGAACTGCGCGTCCAGCTCGTACGGCTCGCCCGTCGTGTCCAGCGCGTCGCGCAGGTTGCGCACGAGCGCCCGCCGCAGCGTCTGTTGCGTCCGCCGCGACTTGATCGTGAACTCGCCCGCCAGCCGGACGATCAGCAGTCGCTCGCCGGGGGCGAGGGCGCCGCTGCCCGCCTCGGTGGCTGCCGCGCGGGGGTCGTCTGCCGCCGTGCGGGCGTCGTCCGCGGCCGTGCGGGCGTCGTCCGCGGCCGGGCGGGCGTCGCTCCGGGCGTCGCTGGCGTCGTTGGGCGCGGCCGGGCGGGCGTCGGTGTGTCCGGCGGGTCGAGCGCGCGCGCCGGCGGCATCGGGCCGTACGTCGGGCGTGGGGTTCGTCATCTCGTCTCCGCTTCTCTCGCTGCACGAGGAATCCGCGGCCCAAATCTCCGCAATACGCCGGGAATCCTCAAGGTGCCTCAACGGCTGCGGCATCCTCCGGGCCGCGAGCAGCGGCGGAGACGGCGGCCGGGCGACCTGTGGCGGAGACGGCGGCCGGGCGACCTGCGGCCGCTAGTCTGGTGGCCAGCCGCCATCCCGGTGGCGGCTGTCTTCTCGGCGAGGGCTGGGTTCTCCGCGACGGCCGCGTTCGCTGCGAGGGATGGGTTCGCCGCGAGGGATGCGTTCGCGGCAACGACCGAGATCCCGGTGACCAGTGCATCCACCTCTGCCCCAGCCGGCCGTAATTCCTGTACTGTACGGTTCAGTTTACTTCAGACGGCCGGGGCGCCTCACGTTCAGGCATAGCGCCACCGCCTCACCTTCGAACTCGTCGCGATCCACTCAGAGAACGAGGTCCTTCGCGATCGCCGGGATCGTGAACCGATCCGGCACGTCGACGCGGCCGAGCCACTCGCCCCTCCGGCGCGGTACGGAGATCGTCACACCGGTGCGTTGCCGTGCGTCCGATGGGATGGCAACGTTCGACGAATTGCATGACAACGTCGACGGGGCGGTGACGGAAGGCGATGACGGGAGGCGATGACGGGAGGCGATGACGGGAGACGATGACGGGAGACGATGACCGGAGGCGACGATGAGATTCGCGGGATCGGTCCTCTGCCGCGGATCGGCCCTCTGCCGCGGATCGATCCTCTGCCGCGGATTGGCCCTCTGTTGCGGATTGACCCTCTGCTGCGCGGCGGTCCTCGCTTGCGGCGACGATGCGCTCGGTCCGACGGACGGTCTGGTCCTCGAGGTCGATCGGTCGAGCTACACGGCGGTTCCGGTCCAGCCGGCCGCGACACTGTATGAGTTCCGCGTCGTCGCGACGTTCACGAACGGCCGGCGCGACGTCGTCTATCTCGCCAGGTGTCGAGCCGACGACCCCGTGCCGGCGCACGGTGTGAGGAGCCCGACGGGCAGACCCGTCGCCTACGATCCGGTGCGGTCGTGCCCGGCCGACGTGCCCGGCATCGCGGTCCAGCCGGGTGAACGCCGGACCGACACTCTGACGATCGCCGGTCCGTGGGTCGTCGACGGCGGCACCGGCCGGCCGGTCGGTGAAATGGAGGGCCGGTTCCGACTGTTCTACTACGTCGGCGATGCCGAGAACCCCAACCCGGTGCCCGAATTCGGGTGGACCCCGATCGTTTCATCGGGAGAGTTCCAGGTGCTGGTTCGGCCCACGTTGAACGTCGAATCCAATGGCGATCTTCGGCGAACCGGTGACCGGAGGTGGCAATGAGATACGCAGGCCTGGTCCTCTGCTGTGTGCTGCTTGTCGCGTGCGGCGATGACGAGGTGGTCGACGCCAACGGCGACGGGGCGGCCTACGGGCCCGTGGTGTGGGGGTGCTCCGTGGACGTACCGGGTATCGCGGTCGGACCGGGCGAGAGTCGCACCGATACGCTGACGATCGAGGGTCCCGGAGTGACGGTAAGCGAATCGAGCTCGCCAATCGGTGCAGAGGAAGAAGGGTTCCGGCTCGCGTACGTCGTCGGGGATGCGCGGGATCCCACGCCCGCCCCGTTCATTGCCGACGCCGTGACCTCGAACGTGTTCGAAGTGCGGCTCGCGCAGGCCGTTCCTCATCAACCCGCGCGGACCGCGTCCCCCGCCCGTTCCCGATAGTACCGAATCAGGTCCGTGCTCGGCGGCGTCGCGCCGAGCTGACGCAGCATCGTGACGACCTGGCCGCGGTGGTACGTCCCGTGGTTGACGACTCGAGTCGGCGTGCAGCCCCACGCGCCGGATCGACCGGAACTCGCCCGGCCCGGCGCCCTGGCGGCCCGCGCTGGAGAGGAAATGACCCGCGGCGTCGTAGAATCGGAGCTCGCGCGCGCCGTCGTCGGCGACGACGATGCGGCCATCATCCAGGCGCAGGATGCCGGTGATCCGGAAGAACTGCTCATGCGCCTCGCCTTCGACGGCGCCGATGGGGACGACGGGAGCGTCGGGGATTCGCCACGCATCGACAGGGCACCAGGCGGGCTCGACGTTCTCGACGATCCGGACGCCCGCGCTGTCGCGAACGACCACGCGGTCGCCCGAGCGGTCGGCGGCGCCGCAGGCGGTGAGGGCGAGGGCGGCGGTGGCGGCAGCGGCGAGGACCGGGGCGGTGGTGGCCAATGCGTAAGTCCACGCGGCGATCCGGGCAGCAATCCATGAGGCGGTCCACGGGGCGGCAGCCCTTGCGGCGACCCATGCACAGCCGGCACCCGCAGCGGCCGGGGCGAGGACGGTGAGGAGGGACCGGCGCGTGACTACCTGGTGTTCGCCAGCGGCGCGGGGACCACGCGAGCGTCTTGCGGTCATCGGGACCTCCCGTGGCGAGCCGTTTGTGCAGGTCGGCGGGCCAGCAGACGATCGCTACGTGCTGGCGCCGAGGATCGGAGACGGCCGCGGCAGAAACTGCGCAAACTGCTGCTGTATCAACGGCTCGGACAGTCCCGGCAATGCCCGGACAGCCTGGTACGACGGCATCCGTGCGTCGGTGCGGGCCCCGCGATCCGGTTCCTGTTGTGCGGAGGCATGTAGAAACGTAGCAAGCGTCGCGACGAATCAGGAAGCTTGCTACGTTTCTACGAATATCGTGGTCGACTGCACACTCTGGCCGGCGCCGCGAGGCCGAGGTGCAACATTGCCACATTAGCGGGGGAAAACTGCACGACCTTCATCTGTTTCCGCGACGGTCGTGCGGTTTCTACATCGGGTTCGGGGCAGGTTCGGACCGGCGAGCAATCGGCGGCGGCGTGCCAACGCAACCGCACCCCGGCGGATCGCCGGGCCCCGCGTACCGGCACTTCCCGGCGTACCACGGCATCTTTCCGCCCTCGCGCCCCCACCCAGGATCGGCTTACCGCGCCTCCGGCGCTTCCCGGGAAGCCGCCGGCCGTTCCGGTTCACCCACATCCGCTGCCCCTGTCGCCTTCACCCCGGCGCCCGCCGGGGCCGCCATATCTGGGGAGGGTGTGGATTGTGGCAGGCACCTTCCCCCCACGCCCGGTCTACCCACCGCGTCCGCCGTCCCTGCCGCCTACACCCCAGCGCCCGCCGTCTCCACGCCCGCGCCCTCACGCCCCTCCCCCTCGTTCCGCGCCACCGTCGCCAGCTCCTCGCGGCGCGGCTTGAGCCCGAGCGAGAGGGCGGCGAGCGCGAGCATCGCGACGCCGATCACGCGGAACGCGTGGGCGTAACCGTCCACTCCGCCGGCGCGGGAGGCGACGAGCGCGCCGACCAGCGCGGCGCCGACCAGGCGGCCGGTGCTGGTGAAGAGCGTCAGGATCCCCTGTGCCGCGCCGCGCTCCTCGGCGGGCGCCTCGTTGAGCATGACGTAGCGGAGCGCGGAGCCGGCGAGGGAGGCCATGCCGAGGCCGATCATCGTCCCCGCGACGTAGTAGACGGCGAGCGCCGGCCGGGCAGTCGCGACGAGGAGCATCCCCGCGCCGATCGCGGCGGTCCCGGCGACGACGACGGCGCGCGAGCCTACGCGGTCGATCAGCCGGCCGGAGACCGGCGCGCCGATCGCCATCGCGATCACGATCGGGACGAGCATGAACGACGCCTGCGACGTCGTCACGCCGAACGCGGCGACGAGCAGCGCGGGCACGAACGCCACCGACGCCTCGCCCAGCCCCGACCCCACCGCGACCGCGCTCGCGATCGCGACCTGTCGGGAGCGGAAGAGGCCGGGCCGCATCAGCGGGTCCCGCGCCCGGCTCTCGTGGAGCCAGAACACCGGCGCGAGCACCGCGGCGGTCAGGAGGAACGGCCATACGTCCGGCGCCGCGAACCCCGCGCCCGCGCCGTTCGCGTCGATGCGGTTCAGGCCGAAGGCGAGGGCGAGGAGGAGCGCGGACAGGAGGACCATCCCCGGCACGTCGACGGAGCGGCCGGCGCGGGTGGCCGCTGCCGCGTCCCTGCCTGCCGCCGCGTCCCTGCCTGCCGCCGCGTCACTGCCCGCCGCCACCTGGGCACCCGCTGCCGGGCGAGTGGCCGTCGCCGGGAGCAGTCGCAGCGCGCCTACGATCACGACCGCGGCGACCGGCAGGTTGATCAGGAACAGGAACGGCCAGCCGAAGATCAGGAGCACGCCGCCGACGATCGGGCCGAGGAGGAACGCAAGGCCGAACACGGCGCCGATCAGCCCGAGCGCGCGCCCGCGCCTCTCGACCGGGAAGACGTCGCCGATGACAGCGGTCGCGACGGGGAAGATCCCGCCGGCGCCGAGCCCCTGGACGACGCGGCCGGCGATCAGCATCGGGAAGGTGCGCGACAGCGCGACGAGGAGCGAGCCGGCGGCGAAGATCGAGACGGCGAGCGCGTAGACCGACCGGCGCCCGCGCGCGTCCGAGAGCTTCGCCATGATCGGCGTGCCGATCAGGTTGCAGAGCACGAAGACGGTCAGCGTCCATGCCGCGGCGCGCTCGTCGATGCCGAACGCCTCACGGAGAGCCGGCAGCGCCGGCCCGATGATCGCGATGTCGAGCGCGCCCATGAGGACGCCGAGGAAGAGGAGGCCCAGGATGCGTCGCTGGGCCCGTGCGTCGCCGTTCGTCATGCCCTGCCCTGACCCGTTCCAACAATGTGGTGATCGACGAGGCGCGGCGTCGACGACGTCGCACCCGGTGACCTCGATTTCGCCCCCGGTGACCTCGTTGTCGCACGCGGTGGCCGAGAGTGCCGCCCGGCGGCTGCGGCGGTGCTCCCGGCGGCTGCGACGGTGCGCCCGGCGGCCGGTCGACCTTGGTAAAAACACCTCAGCGCGTCGAACGTTCGCGCCCCCGCGACACGACGCGATGGTCGAGAACGTTGTGTCGCCGGGCCGACGGCGTTATGGTTGGCCCGGGCCCCGCGCCCGCGCCCGCGCCCCGCGCCCCGCGACCCGGCCGGGCGGCCGGCGCGGACCGAGCCGCGGGAAGCGCCGCCCAATACAATCACACTCCGGACCGAGAGGCATCGATGCACCGACTCGTCGTCGCCGTCATTTTCGCAGCGACCGCCGTGGCCGTCGCGGCCCGGCCCGTCCACGCCCAGACCACGCAGCCGACGGCGGACACGACCGCCGCCGTGCAGGGCGCGCAAGCCGCCGGCGAGGCATGGCTGGCGTTGCTGATGGAAGGGAAGGGCAAGGAGACCTGGGCCGAGACGAGCAAGCACTTCCAGGCGGCGGTCCCGGAGGCCGCCTGGGTGCAGCAGGTCGCCGCGCTGCGGACCCAGCTCGGTACGTTCGAGGGCCGCACGCTCGATCAGGCAGAGTACGCGACGGACGTGCCGAACGCGCCCCCGGGCGAGTACGTCGCGCTGATCTACAAGAGTGAGTTCGCGAACCTCGAGTCCGCCCGGGAGGTCCTGTCGCTGACCTTCGAGGACGGCCACTGGAAGGTGGTCGGCTATTTCGTGCAGCCGGCGGGTGACTGATCCGCGAGGCTCCGGCCTGAACGGCGCCGGTCGTGCCGCGGCACGACCGGCGCCGGCTCGTTTCGGGGAGCCGCCGGCGACACGGGAACGGCCAACCGACGACGCCGAGGATGCTTGCCAGGTCAGTCCCGCGCCTGGTTTTCCGACCGCTGCCCGCCGTTCGCCGCCCCATCCCCTCGCCACCAGATCCGATCCAGCACCGGCAGCGTCCCCGCGAGCGGGATCGCGATGACGACGCCGATAATCCCCAGGACCGCGCCGCCGACCAGGATCGCGACGAGCGTGAGCACGGGTGGGATCTCGAGCTTCTCGCCCAGGATCCGCGGTGCAATGAAGTTGTTCTCGATCTGCTGGTAGACCATCACGACGCCGACCACGATGACCGCATCGACGATCCCCTCGGAGGCGAAGGCGACGAGCGCGGGAAGGATGACCGCGACGGTCGCGCCGATGTTGGGGATCGCGTCGAGGGCGAAGGCGAGTCCTGCGAGCACCGTCGCGTAGGGGACGCCGAGGATCGTGAGCAGCAGGAAGGTCAGGACGGCGAAGATCGAGGACACGATCGCCTGCCCGACGAAGTAGCCGCGGATCACGCGGGCGACCTCGGTGATGGTGAGGTCGACGCGGTCGCGATGGCGGCGCGGCAGGTGGTCGAGGAGCGCCTTGCGGATCCGTGCCTGGTCCAGGAGGAAATAGAGGGCGAGCGTGAGGATGAGCACACCGCTGAAGATGAGGCCGGCCGCATTGACGCCGACGCGCAGGAATCCGGTGAGGAGCGCCCTCGGATCCTGGCGCACGCGCTGGGCCATCCGCTCGAGCGTCTGGAACAGCTCGGGATTGGACGTGGAGAGACGCTGGAGCCGCTCGAGGTGGAGCGGCAGGTCGTCGACGAACTCGATCACCTCGATGACGAGCGGCGGAACGACGAGGCCGGCGAGCGCGAGGATCACGAGGACGGCGGCGCCGACGGCGAGGAGCGAAGCGAGCCCGCGGTTGGCGCCCCGGCGCTCGATCCACGCCGCGAGCGGACTGAGCGCCGCCGTCAGGAAGAGCGCGAGCGCCAGGATGACGATGACCGCCGTGACCTGCTGGAAAAAGCGGAAGAGCCCTTGCACGACCAGCAGCGCGACGATCCCCTTCGCGAAGACGGACCAGGGGATGTCGATGCGGGTGGGGGGCGGCTCGTCCTGCGGGTCGACGCGGAACCTCACCTCCTGCGGCTCGTCCTCGAGCGGGGCGGGCGCTCTCTCCGCGTTCACGGTCGGCCGCTCTCTCGCGAGTCCACGACGAAGCGCCCGCGCAACCGCGCGGGCGCCAGCGCCGGAAACCGCAAGTCGGGGACCAGCGAGGGACCGCCGACGTGCGCAATCGGGCGGCGCCGCGCCCTGTCCGCCGGCGCCGCGCCCTGTCGGCCGACGCCGCGCCCTGTCCGCCGACGCCGCGCCGGGGTGGGGTGACGCCACGTCGCCCGGGCGCGCGCGGCGTCGCCCGTCAGTGCGCGTGCGGCTCGCCGCCGGTCGCCATCATGAGGTGGTGCGGCGTGTGGTGGTCGCCGAGGGCGAGGATCCCGATGTAGCCGAGCCCGCGGATCTTCGGTGCGTCCTCGGGGCGCGGCGAGGTGACGGTGAAGCGGTGCACGACGTCGCCGGTCTCGACGCGCATGGTCCAGCCCCGCTCGGCGGCGATCATCCCCGCGTGGGCCCGGAGGGCGCGGCCGATCGACGCGTGCGCCTCAGCATCGACGCCGCGGACCGCGATCCGCGCGCCGCCGGGGATCGCCTCCTGCGAGACGACTTCCGCCCGCAGCGTCATGTTCTCCATGTCGACGAGGTGCTTGCGCAGCGCCTCGAGGTCGACCTTCGACCAGTCGGTGTCCGGCCGGCTCTCGAGGAGGCGCACGACCTCCTGGATCGCCGCGAACGCGCCGTTGCCGGGCTCGGTGAGCGGGCTCGCCTGGGCGCCCGCCGGGCCGACTGCCGGGGCCGCGGGCGACTGGTGTCCGGCCGCGGCGTGTGCCGCGTGGTCGTGGCCCTGCGTCGCGTGCCCGTGATCCTGCGCGGCGAGCGCGGGGGCGCAGACGAGGCCCGCCAGGGCGATAAGGGCGAATGCTCGCATGGTCCCTCCGTGGTCGTCGTCGTTTCGGTGATGCGATGTCGTTGTCTCCCGGGCGCCCGAGCTACCGCACCACGATCCGCACCGAGTCCCGCGCGCCGGACGCCCATTCGGCACGGATGATATGGACGCCGGGGACGAGTCGCCAGCGCGCTCCGGCATGAGGCGCGCCATCGACGAACCAGCGCACGGGGTCGGCGTCGTCGCCGGCGACGAGGAGCGGGATCGTGGCGTAGCGGGGGTCGACGCCGACCGGGCGTTCGTAGACGTCGCCGTCGGCCGGCGAGAGGATGCGACGCGCGGCCGTGGTCGGGACGCCGGGCTCGGAGGCGACGGCTTTCTCGGCGGCGATCGGTCCGGCTCCGGCGGTTCCGGCGGCCCCGTCTGCCCCCGCCCGGCCGGCGTAGGTGTCGAATGCGACGTCGTCCCGGGCGCCGGATGCGCCGGCCGCGGGCCAGTCGTCCGCGACGGCCCACCCTTCCGCGCCACCCACCCCGGCGTCCGCGTCTCCCATCGCCAGCCACTCCGAGTACTCCGGCGGCAGGACGACGCGGCCGTCGCGGTGCCAGTCGTCGTCGCGCGTGGGCGCGGTGCCGGGGAGGAACCACTCGACGGTCGACGGGCACCCGTTCGCGGCGCGCAGCCCGGAGAGGAGGCAGACGGGCACCGCCGTCGCTCCGACGCTCTCGGGCGTGGGGAGGAACCCGGGCGGGTAGCGCCGCGCGACGCGCAGCACGGACCGGTAGAGGAGCGGTCCCGCGCCGCTGATCCCGCTCACGCCGCGCATCGGCCGGCCCGTGAAGTCGCCGACCCAGACGGCCACGGTGAACTCGCCCGTCACCGCGACGGCCCAGTTGTCGGTGAAGTGGCGGCTCGTCCCGGTCTTGGCGGCCGCGGGGAACGGGAAGTCGAGAGGAGTTTCGGTGCCGAAGCCGGGGATCCGGGCGACCGGGTCGCTCAGGATGTCGAGGACGAGCGCCGCGGCACCGGCTGACATGAAGCGGCGGCCGTCGCCGGGGGCGACGGGCGCGGGGCCGAACGCCGCCTGGCTCGGCGCCGGAGCGGCGGCCGCGAATCGGACGGCGGGCGGCGACGCGTCGGGCGGCGCGCCGGGTCCTGCGCCGAGGCTCCACCCCGGGCGGTCCCCGGGCATCGTCGCATCGTCCACCGCCTCGAGCCACCGCACCGGCCGCCACACCCCGCCGTTCGCCAGCCCGCGGTACGCGTTCGCGAGCTCGAGGAGCGTGACGTCCCCGTTCCCGAGCGCGAGGCCGAGGCCGTAGTGGTCCGCCGGCCGGTCGAGCGACTCGAAGCCTGCGGCGTGGAGCGTGGCGAGGAACGCGCCGACGCCGATGCGCTCGGCAAGCTCGACCGCCGGAACGTTGAGCGAGCTGGCGAGGGCGATGCGGGCGCGGACCGGACCGCGGAAGCGGCGGTCGTAGTTGCGCGGACGGTACGGCCCCGTCGTCGTCTCGTAGGTGCGCGGCACGTCAGGGAGCACGGTCGCGGCGGTGTAGCCGCGGTCGAAGGCGAGGCCGTAGAGGAACGGCTTGAGCGTCGAGCCCGGCTGCCGGCGCGAGACGACCATGTCGACCTGGCCGTCGACGTCGGCGAAGAAGTCGGGCGAGCCGACCCAGGCCAGGATCGCGCCGGTCCGGTTCTCGAGGACGACCGCGGCCGCGTGCCTCGCGCCGCGCTCCTCCAGGACGCCGACGGTGTGCCGGACCTCCGCCTCCAACTCCTGCTGGAGCGCCAGGTCGAGCGTCGTGCGCCAGGTGCCGGTGGGCGCGACGTCGCCTTCGGCCCGGAGCAGGAGCTGCGTGGTGAAGTGCGGTGCGAGGAAGTTCGCGGGCGCGGCGTTCGCACCGACCGGCTCCTCGCGAGCGCGAGCGACGTCGTCCGGGCGGGCGAACCCGAGCGCCGCCATGCGCTCCAGCACGCGGTCGCGGCGCTCGCGGGCGCGGGCCGGGTCGACGAGGGGGTTGTCCCGCGAGGGCGCGCGGGCGAGCCCGGCGAGGAGCGCGGCCTGGCCGAGGCTCAGGTCCCTGGCCGACCGGCCGAAGTAGAGCCGCGCCGCGGCCTCGACGCCGACGGCACCTTGCCCGAGTGGCACGCGGTTCAGGTACTGCTCGAGGATCGTCGCCTTGTCGAGGTGCGCCTCGAGGCGGAGCGCCCAGAGCGCCTGCGCGAGCTTGCCTCGCCACGAGCGCGGCGTCGGGCGGAGAAGCCGCGCGGTCTGCATCGACAGCGTCGACGCGCCCGAGACGACTCGCCCGGCGGCGAGGTTGTCGCGGAACGCGCGGGCGACGGCGCGCAAGTCCACGCCGCGGTGCTCGAAGAAGCGCCGGTCCTCCGCGGCGATGAACGCCTGGATCAGCTCCGGGTCGACCTCGGCGAACGGGACCCACCCGCCGCGGCTCCCGTCCTCCGCGCGCGTCGTCCGGAGCGTGAGCCCGTGCCGGTCCTGGATGACGAGGCTC
>Ga0207864_1000480_pt1 | contig 55095 bp, 44 predicted proteins | sample HigsolmetaAR202D_FD_184834 | JGI IMG/M metagenome (GOLD analysis project Ga0207864, IMG submission 184834) | Ionic liquid and high solid enriched microbial communities from the Joint BioEnergy Institute, USA - AR20-2-D (SPAdes) (version 2) ...
AGGCCGGGGAGCCCGACTGGTACGGGATCCGGGACGGTGAAACGGTGGGACAGTGGGACAGTGGGACAGTGGGACAGTGGGACATGTCCCCCTGCTTGCGTGGCTTCGCCCCGCCGAATCAAAACGCCCGCGCGGGGGCCAGGACCCGGCGGGCGCAATTCGTCACACCCAAGTCAACCGCAGGTGGCGGGTGACGTCAAGGCACTTTCTTCGTGCCCGAGTGGTGGCGCCGAACCCGTCATTCCCGCGTCTAACGGATCGGTGCCGCTGCGGGCCACGTCGACCTGGCTGTCGTTCGACCGGGGCCGCGGTCGGGACCGCGCGATGCGCAACCCCGACCGTCGGTACGAAATCAATGACCGGCCGGATGATTCCAATCCGGCAGCAGTACGATGCTGTTCGGGTTGAAGCCCCGTTCCTTGAGGGTGTCGATACTAGCGACGGCCTCGCCCTTGACGAGGTCGACGACGGTGATCGAGCCATCGCTCATGCCGGGCAGATTGAGCAGCGAGTTCTGTACGAAGGCATAGCGTTCGTCCTTCGTGAACGCCACATGATGCGCGCCTTCGCCCGCCGGTATGGTCTTGACGTGTTGCGGCTTGGCCGGATTTGACGAGATGTCGAAGATGTGCAGGTGGCCCGGCTTGGCGGTCGTCACGTGGAGCCGGTCGGCTTTCCTGTTGAAGTACATCTCCAACGGAATGCCTGCCTTGAGGGGGGTGAAGTCGAACGCCTGCTCGACGATGAAATCCTTGCGCTGGGGATCCCACGTGGCCGTCCACAGCGTGCCTCCGTACATGTTGGTGACGTAGGCGACCGGTGGATTTGCCCCCGGTACGAACAGGACTTCCACCGGCGCTTCGCCGGATGGTGTCGCCTTGCCGGATACCTTGTGCGTCGACAGGACATTGCCGGTGCTGGCCTCGATCACCGCGATCGTTTCGCCCGCGTCGCCCAGATCCGAAGGCCGAACGGTGCTGGTCACGAGAAGCCGGTCGATGCCGTCATGAATGGCGATGCCGTGCGGATATGGATTCGGCGTCGCGATGGTCTTGATCGGCCGATCTTCGCGGGCGTCGCCTATGATCACGCTGTCGGATCCCATGCAGGTGAGGTACCAGCGCGTGTTGTCTTCGGAGAAGACGATGTCCTCGCCGACCTTGCAGTCGGGAACGGCAATGGTCGCGATGGTAAGCGGGCGTTTCGTCATGTCGATGACGCGCAGCTCGCTCTTGCCGAGCGCCGTGATATACGCCTTCGATGCGTCGCGATTGTAGAAGATGTGGTGGGCGACGAGATCCTCGGGCAGGGGAATGTCCTCGACGATCTTCCCGTAGTTCGCCGAAGCCGGATTGACGTCGATGATCGCAAGGCCTTCCTTGCGGACCTGTCCGGCGACCGGATGCTTGAACGCCTTGAGCGCCTCGGGTGGCTTGCTCTCGTAATTCAGCATCGCCAGGATCTCCGCTTCGGATTGCGAAGAGATGCCGAGTGCCGCCGCCATGGCGGCAACGGCCAATGCGCGCTTCATGTTCTGAGCCTCCCTTCAATGCCTGAGATGACGGGCGTCGTTCCGCAGCGTCTGTCCGGCGGCACCGCCGGTCGCGATGGGAGATCTTTTTGATGTCGATGATCCGTCCGGTCGATGCCAATGACGCATCGAGCCGCGTCGACATCTGTTCGGTTACCTGTTCGCACGCCCAATGGCATCGTATCATGGTGCCGGCACGGGAGCATTCACAATGCGCTCCATCACCCGGAAGATCGCGCCGGTCGCAGGTACTCTCACCCGGTCAAGGTTCATCGCCGCGGCGCTTATCACCATGCTCGTGCCGATCGCGATGCCGACCGGATCGGCCGCGCAAACGGGTGAGGTCCGCCGCTTCGAATTAAGCATCAAGGACGGGAAGATGGACGGCGGCCTTCGTACGGTCCGCGTCGTTCGCGGCGACGCCGTGGTCCTACGATGGACGGTGGATCAACCGACCATCCTTCATCTGCACGGATACGACATCGAGATCGAAGTTCGCCCCGATGCGCCGCGCGAGATGGCGTTCGAAGCGCGCAGCACCGGTCGCTTTCCGGTCGAGATGCATGGCGGCAACGGCGAGGGCCGGCGCGCGCATCGGGTTCTCATTCATGTCGAAGTTCATCCGCGCTGACGGCGTACCGTTCGTGCGCATCCGACGGTCGTCCGCCGCGCTCCTTACCATCTACCTGGCATGGCCGACCGGTTCGGCGTACGGGCATGCATTCGGTCAGCGTTACGATCTTCCGCTGCCGCTCTGGCTCTACCTGTGGGGTGCGGCGGGGGTCGTCGCCGTCACCTTCGTTCTTCTGGCGCTGTTCGGCGCACGGCAACGCGGAGGCGCCGGTTCGTCTTCGTCAGGGTGGGCCGGATCGAACGTGCCTGCCATGTGCGGGAACGTTCCGCGCGTGGTGCTGCTGCCGTTTCAGGTCATGTCGGTTGCCGCGTTCGCCCTGGTCCTGGCAGCTGGGCTCTTCGGCCGTCAGGACCCGTTCAAGAACATCGCGCCGACGGCGATCTGGATCGTCGGATGGGTTGGTCTGGCCTATGTGTGCGCCTTCATCGGGAACGTGTGGGCGCTGATCAGCCCTTGGGCCGTAGCGTTTGCATGGATGGAGACGATCGCGGGACGCGGCCGGACCGGCACCGCATATTCGCCCCGATTCCGCTATCCGGCGTGGCTGGGTGTGTGGCCGGCCGTGATCCTGTTCCTTGCCTTCGCCTGGGCCGAGCTGCTCTGGCCGGGTCGCGACGTGCCCCGCAACATTGCCGTGGTCGCCCTCGTCTATACCCTGGTGACATGGGCGGGATGTCTGGCATTCGGCCGCGAGGCATGGCTGCGCGGGGGCGAGCTGTTCTCGGTCTTCTTCGGGCTGGTCGGCCGGTTCGCCCCGCTTCGTTTCATGCCGGTGAACGGGCGATGGACATGGCGCCTGCGGCCTTATGCCGTCGGACTGCTTGACGACAAACCCGCGTCTTCGTCGGTCACGGCATTCGTGCTGCTGACGCTTTCGACGGTCACGATCGACGGGTTGTTCGAAACCCCGCTGTGGGCCGGCGTGGTCGACCTTCGGCTCGGTGCACCGCCGGCGACAGGCGGACCATCCGGCGATTACATCGTACTGGCGTCGGCTGCGCTCGCCCTGGCGCCCGTGGTCTTCGCGACGGTTTATCTCGGCGTCGTTGCGCTGATAGCCTTTGCCGCCGGAACGCCGCAACCGCCGGACGGCCGCTCAATGGGCAAGCTTGCCGGCCGGTTCGTTCTGTCGCTGGTCCCGATCGGGATCGCCTATCATCTCGCGCACTATCTTTCGTTCCTGCTTTTGGCGGGACAGTTCCTGATTCCCCTGTCCTCCGACCCGTTCGGGTTCGGCTGGGACTTGTTCGGTACCGCGCTTTACCGCCTCGACATCGGCATCATTGATGCGCGCGCCGCATGGTACACGGCCGTCGCCGCGATCGTCGGCGGGCATGTCATTGCCGTTTGGCTGGCGCACGAGGCGGCGCTGTTCGTATTCCAGGATCATCGGGCCGCCCGTCGGAGCCAGTATCCGATGACGGCGCTCATGATCGGCTATACCGTCCTGAGCCTTTGGATTCTCGCACAGCCGATCGTCGAAGCCGGGTGAAGAGGGCGAACCTGCAGCCTTGTCGGCAGCGAGGGAACCCCCACCATCGGCGAGGGGCCTCGCGACCGACCCGGATCACTGCGACTGGCGCGGCATGCTGGGCATTTCCGGCGCACCGCTCGGGGGCTGATCCTGCATGGGCGCCCGTGCCACGGTACTCTCGACGACGCGGCCGCTGCGGGCGTCGACCCGGAGATCATAGGTCTGTCCTTCACGAATCGCCTGCGCTACGTAGGCATCGCCGTTGCGCCGCAGATTCGTAACGTTGCTGTAGCCCTGGCGACCGAGTTCGTCGCGGATCTGCTGCTGCGTCATCATGCCCGACGGCGTACCAGTCCGCGTCGCGGTGGACCGCGTCGCCGGGTCCGAGGAGATGATGCGCCCGGTCATCGCATCGACCCTGATGTCGTAGGCTTGGCCGCGCTGCTCGCCGCGGGCGAGATAGACGTTGCCGTCGCGGCGGATGTTGTAGACCCGCTCGTAGCCGACGTCGTGCAGCTTGTCGTGTATCTCGTCGCGCGTCCAGGCGCGCGAGCGGTCCGCCGCACCCGACATGCTTTCCTGCCGGGCCTGCGCGGTGCTGTCGCTGGCGTAATAGTCGCGTTTTGCGGAGGCGACCTTCGTCTCCAGACCTTCGTCCAACCAGTAGCCGCCTCCGACGCCGAGTCCGGCACCGACAATTGCCCCGATCGGACCGCCTACGAGCGCGCCGGCGGCCGCGCCGCCGAGCCCGCCCGTCGTCATACGATCTTTCTCCGTATTGCCACATGCCACGGTCAACAGACCGAGCGCTACGCTCCATATCACTCCGATTGCTGCACGCATGGTCATCACATTCCCTGCTCGATGGTTATACCCACCCCAGGAACCCGGCCGGTGACGGCTACGGCGCGACGGCCAAGGATGGCCGCCTTGCAACAGGCTTCACCCGGCGAGCCCAAGGGAGTGGCGGATCGAACCCGCGCGAGCCAAGCTTTGTTGACGTCTCACCCTGCTTTTATGCGGTCCTGATAACGCCACGTTTCCAAGCGGCACAACGCGCAGCGAGCGTCAGCGTTCCGGAAGCCGTGTAACGTGACGGCGCCTTCTGGCAAGCTGCACCATTCCGCATGTGCGCGTCGAGAATGCCATTCGACACGAACCCGATCGGCCTTGGCCGTTCTCAGCGGAGCCAGCGAATGTCGGCGGCGTACCGTCGCGCTGTCGCACAGGCGTATGGTCCCGCCGAACGGCGGGAGTGACGCGCCAAGGGCTGACGGCTTCGAAATCAGGCCTGCATCGCGACGAAGCCGGTACCAGCAGACGCATCGCCGGAGTCAAGTCGGTGCCGTCGCGTTGTGTTGGCATCCCTGCCTGCTCGCCTCGTAAGATCGCCATGAGAAGAAGGGCTCGTAAGATCGCCATGAGAAGAAGGGAAGGTGACGGGAAGGATGGAGAGCATCGAATTCACCAATGCCGTCCTCCTCGTCGGCTCCCTCCTGATTTTGGCTGGCATCTTCTCGAGTCTGGTCGCGTCCCGGTTCGGGACACCGTTGCTGCTGGTTTTCCTCGTGATCGGGATGCTGGCGGGCGAGGACGGGCCCGGCGGCATCTTCTTCGAAGACTATCAGGCCGCTTACTTCATCGGTTCTCTCGCACTTGCCGTCATCCTGTTCGACGGCGGGTTGCGGACGAAGCTTTCGTTCTTCAGGGGCGTACTCGCGCCATCGCTCGTCCTGGCGACGGTCGGCGTCGTCATCACGGCGGCAATCACGGGCGGAATTGCCGCGTATCTGTTCGGGATCGGATGGATCGAGGGACTGCTGATCGGCGCGATCGTCGCCTCGACCGATGCGGCGGCCGTCTTCTTCCTTCTCGGTGCCGGCGGCCTTCGATTACAGCGTCGCGTGCATATGACGCTGCATATCGAGTCCGGGACGAACGACCCGATGGCCGTGTTCATGACGATTGCGCTCGTCGAGGTCCTTGCGGCGGGCGGCACGTTTACGTGGAGCAGTGTGGCGATGTTCGGGCAGCAACTGGTGCTCGGCGCCAGTCTCGGCGTGGCCGGCGGCCTGGCCATGTCGTGGATCGTGAACCGGGTCGATCTGCCCAGCGGTCTCCACGCGCCTTTCGTCATCACGGCCGCGATCGCAACGTACGGCCTGACGGGGCTCCTCGGCGGCAGCGGACTGCTGGGTGCCTATCTTGCCGGCCTCGTCCTCGGCAACCGGCCGCTCCGCGCGTTCGCCACGATCACGAGCTTTCACGATGCGGCGACCTGGATGGCCCAGATCGTCATGTTCGTCATGCTCGGGCTGCTCGTGACGCCGTCGCGTCTGTTCGAATATGCCGTTCCGGCGCTGATCGTCGCCGTCGCGCTGATCGTGGTGAGCCGGCCGATCACCGTCGTGCTGTGCCTGCTGCCGTTCCGCTTCGGAAAACGTCAGACCGCGTTCATCGCGTGGGTCGGCTTGCGCGGCGCCGTCGGCATTTTTCTCGCATCGATCCCGATGCTGTCGGGTCTGCCGAATGCCGAGCTTTACTTCAACGTGGCCTTCTTCGTGGTGCTGATCTCGCTGATCGTGCAGGGGTGGACGATCGCGCCGGTGGCGAAGGCGCTTCGGGTCGCCCTGCCGCAACGGCACGTCGACGTGCGCCGCGTCGAGCTCGACCTTCCCGGTCAGCTCGAATACGAGATCGTCGGCTACGCAATCGAGCCCGATGCGCCCATTCTCGCTTCACGCAAGCTTCCAACCTGGGCGCGGCCACTCCTCCTCGTGCGGGTCAACCAGATCCTGCCGCCGCCCGCGATCGACGAGATCAGGAGCGGGGATTATCTCTACGTCCTCGCGCCGCCGTGGCGGGTCTATCTCCTCGACCCGCTGTTCCGCGGCCATACGACCGAGGAGAGGGCGCCACCGCCGGAGGCCGAGTTCGTGTTTCCGGGCACCGTCCGGATGGGAACGCTCGGCGAACTTTACGGCTTGAACATCCCGGCCGAGCAGGCCGACCAGACGATCGCGGAGCATTTTTTCAGCACGATGAGCGAGCGACCGGTCGTGGGCGACCGTATCCAGGGCGATGGCTTCAGTCTCGTCGTGCGTCGCATGTCGGACGAAGACGTCGAGCGCGTCGGCGTGCAGTTCGGCGATGCGGAGGAGGCACCGGCCAAGCCGCCAGGCGGCTGGCGGCATTTGCATGCCGCGCTCGCACGGCTGCTGCATCACATGTGATGGCTGATCTTGACCGGCGGCGATCTGCCGGTCTCCTCGCCGGGGCCCTTTTGCCGTCGGCGGGAAGAGGAAAAGGGATCACGCGCGTCGATGCGGCCGGGCCGGTACCAGCGTCGGATGCCCGGGACGTCGAGCTCGAGCCCCTCGTTGATCCCCGTGCGGCGGTTCGCACCGCGCACCCGCCGTCGGTGTCCCGTCAGACGACCTTGAACGGCACCTTTTCGGAAATCGTGGAGCCGTCGTCGTCGATATACGTCAGCTCCAGCGATCCGGACTCCGTCGCCCTGACGAAGAAGGAGAGGTACGGATTGGCCGCGATCGCCGGCGCGAGATCCATCCGGATGACCTCCCGGCCGTTATACGTGCAGATGAACTTGTTGAGAATCTTGCGCGGGATCGGATTACCCTGGGCATCCTTGCGTTGACCCGATTCCATGGGGTGGGAGACGAGGGCGCGAACCTCGACGAGATCGCCGCGCCTGATTTCCTTGGGCAGACGGACCTTCACGCTGGCCATATCCGAACTCCTCGTTCGATCAGCCGCCGCAACCGCCGATGGTGACCTTCACCTCGGTCTGTCCCGACCACACGGATCCATCGCTCATCTCGGCATAGGCGATCACGCGCTGCGTCTTGGCAAGGCGCATGCGCGTCGACACTTCGGCCTTGCCGCATGCCGGCGTGAAGTAGACCGACAGGACGTCCGGGTTCGGATTGTCGTCGGCGACGACGTGCACGGCCTTGACGTAGTCCTGGTCCGTCATCGGGCTTTCGACGGACACGGTAAGCGGCACCTGCACGCCATTTTCGGCAATCTCCGGCATCTTGACCGTGACCCGGCCGGGCTTGGCCTGCTTGCCGCCGACGAGCCGGTTCAAGACCTCGAGGTGTGCGCCGGGCCTGAGCGCCTGGGCGGATGACGGACGTGCGACCAGGCTCGCCCCGGACATCACGAGGCCGCCGATGCCGACCGCCCGCAGCAGGGCACGCCGGCTCAAGCCTTGGTCATTCGAAGTACCCATACCCGTCTCTCCTTCGAGTTGAGGGCGGCCCACTTGCGGGCAGCGCGGGGAGGGATCCAAATCGTCCCCGCGGAAGCCCGCGCATGGACGGACGCCCGAACCGGCTTTCCGCATTGCCCGCATGGCGCCAACGCCAAGCTCGGATCCTGTCGCAGGAATGCGGGCGTTTTGCAACGGGGCCGCGTTCCTCGGATGCACATTCGGGCGTCTCCAGCGTGGCCTGCGGCAGCCAGCTAATATCATGAACCGGTAATATTCGAATCTCTTGATATATGCGGCCGTCAACCGAAACGGGCCTGTCGCAAAGGCCACGATGTCCACCGGCCAAGCTCCCAAGGGCCGTTGGCTTGAACGCGTCTAAGCGGGCCAAGAGCCGTCGCGCCGCTGCTCGACAGCCGCGGCCGTGGCGGCGCTCTTTCTGCCGCGTTTGATCAGGAAGGTCAGCCGGCAGCGGGTACCGCCCGTCGGCAGCGACGAGAATTTCAGACGTCCGTCGACCTGACCGGCAAGGGCATCGATCAGCGTCAGGCCGGTGATGCCCGACGGGCGCGTCGGCGGGAGCCCGATACCGTCGTCACGGACGGTCAAGATGCCGTAGCGATCACGGCGCCGCAGCTTGACCACGACCTCGCCACGTCGGCCATCGGGGAATGCATGCTTGTATGCATTCATGACGAGTTCGACGGCGATCAGGCCGATCGGCAGCGCCGTATCGATGTCGACCTCGATCGACTCCAGATCCATGTCGAGACGGATCTGATCGTCCGGCAGGATACCGACGGCGGTCTGCTGGCAGACGATCCTGAGATAGACCGCAAGGTCGAGCCCTTCGAGCTTGGCCGAGCCGTAGATCTGCGAGTAGACCTGACCGATCGCGACGATCCGCCGCGTGATGTCGGCGAAGACCGACTGTGCCTCGGCCGGCATCTTGCTCGCATGCATGCGGATCAGGGCCTGGATCATCTGCAGATTGTTCTTCACGCGGTGGTGGACCTCGCGAAGAAGGACGTCCTTGTCGGCGACGGCTTTCTCCAGTTCGGCGGTCCGCGCGCTGACCTGCTGTTCGAGTGTGCGCCGATGCTGACGGGCGGCCTGTCCACGACGAACCGCCTGCGTGACGGTGGCGAACCACAGCAGCGCCATGATGAGCAGAAAGGCGCCGCCGATCTGCACGTTGTCCAGCCAGTGCTCCATGACCGAGGCCGTGGCGATCCCGTACGTGACATAGAGGGGAAGGCCATTGAGGCGGCTGTAGGCATAGATGTACTCGTCCCCGTCGGGCGCCGCGCGCGTCGTCAACACGCCGGCAGGCGCAGCGCCGAAGGCACGCATGATGTCGCTGTCCGACGGGAACGTGATCGATGCGTGGGATGGCGAGCGGGCGAGCAGGGCACCGTCCGACCGGATCAGTTCGACGACGGTGCGGCGGTCTTCGCGCATGCTCTCGAAGAAGTGCGTCAACGTCTCGGCGTTCACGCTCGCGGCAATGATGCCGTCGAAGGTATCGCCGGACCGGTGACGGAGGATGGCGAACGTTTCATGCCCCAGGACACGCCCCGTCAGCCGTCGGGTGATGTAGAGAGGCGCCGGCCGTTCGCGCAGCCCCTGAAAATAGGCGCGGTCCGAGACGTTGATCGCGACCGGAAAGGTCACGCTGCTGTTGCGGATGACGCCGTCCGTGTCGATCACCAGGATGCCGTGATTCAGGTCGGAGCGCCGATGCAGCGCCTGGAGCTGCCGATGAATCGCTTCCGAGCCCGCGATCTCCGACCATGACATGCCATGGATCATGTCGTCGACATGACCGAGAATGAGCTCCTGGGTCTGGATGACGCGCAGGACGTATTCGCGCACGATTCCGACGCTCTTTTGCGCCTGTTCGACGGCACGCTTATGCTCGATGCGCCAGGAATACAGTGCCCAGAGCGAGAGAAGCAGGGCCGGCACCACGATTCCGGCCACCTGCAGGATGCGCAGGGGACGAAGGGAGTCCTGGCTTCGTCCGGTCCTGCCTTCCCGCAAGCGGTTCATCTGGACCTGCGCCAAAGAATGCGATGATCGAATGTTAGCGGCTGTGCAGCGACGAATCCACGGCCCGGCACATATCGCCATCGCGCGGGTACGATGAGTTCATAATCCCGCACCACTCCGATTTTATAACAATTTTTATCAAATTCGAGCGATCAGACATCGCCACAAATTCGTGTGACCCGCGGAACCGCCGCCCGGGTTCAAACGTATATGGCTACAGCCCCAGGCTGTGGCGTCAGTCACGGCGGCAATGCGGTTGCGCCGGCTATCTCGCACCGGACAACCGAACGCAGGATCGAAGGATGTAATGCTCCACGACCGTGAGATCGTTCGCTGTGCGCAACTTCTCGTGCGACGTTACGGTGCGGCAGCACCGTGGCACGCCGCGGCCTATGTTCGGCGCCACGCGCATTGTCTGAGCCCGGAGGCGCAGAGCCTCTGGCGCCGTGTGGAGGCGGTCGCCGCACAACTCGTGGCCGAGGGGATGACGGATCGCGGGGATGTTCCGCGCGCGATTACGCAGGCTTCGTCGTCCTGTGATTGCCCGCGAACAGGAAATGTCAACGAGAGATTGCGCGTCGTGGAATAAGCGCGCTGAACGAAGCGCCCGTCTGATCGGCGCCGCCGTTCATTTCTTCCTCGGGTCTGTATGCCGAGAATGCGACGGGGTTTCATCGCCGCGCGGCTGCTGTGGCGATTGCAGGCCGTGTGCCGGGACGCCAGTTGTGACGCATTACCTATCCGTCGGGCCGACGGCAGCGGTGCTGACCTCGTGTTGCGGCTTTGCCCACGCCGCGGAAGAGATCGCGACGGCGCAGGAAGTCCCGCTATGAGCGCGTAGACGAGGACGCGGTCACACGGGCGCCCCGTGCGCTTGGCGACCGGCGCGTTTGCGGGACCGGGCTTGCACGGGAACTCGGCAACCGCCGGCCATGGGGTGGCCCGGCCCGGAATCGCCGGCGTCAACGATACATTGCGTTGAACGCCTCGAGAGCCTCGGCGCCGGGGCACAGCTCGGCATCGGACAGGGCGTTGAGCGGCTTGTCGACCGTGCCGAGATAATCGTGCAGGTCCTGCGCGGACTCCTCCACGTACAGGAGGCCGGTGACGATCTCGCCGGCCGCCTGGCGCTGCTGCAGGTACGCCATCGCCGCGATGCGGTCGTGCGGATCGTAGTCGGCGGCGAGCTTGCGCAGACGCAGGACCGAGCTGTCGTGTTGCACGATCTCCTCGACGGTTCCGGCGGCATAGTCGGCGGTGATCGGTTCGCGCGGCACCATCACGTCGAGGCGGTTGACCGCCTCGTTGTGCTCGCGCACGTAATCGAAACTCTTGGTCGAGCCGGGGTGATTGTTGAACGCGACGCACGGGCTGATGCAGTCGATGAAGGCGGCGCCGTGATGGAGGATCGCGCCCTTGATCAGCGGAACGAGCTGCTTCTTGTCGCCCGAGAAGCTGCGCGCGACGTAGGTGGCGCCGAGCTGAAGCGCGAGCCCGACGAGGTCAATCGGCAAGTCGGTGTTCATGACGCCGCGCTTGTTCTTGGAGCCCTTGTCGGCGGTCGCAGAGAACTGTCCCTTGGTCAGGCCATACACGCCGTTGTTCTCGACAATGTAGACCATGTTGACGCCGCGGCGGATGCAATGCGCGAACTGGCCGAGGCCGATCGAGGCCGAATCGCCGTCGCCCGATACACCCATGTAGATGAGATCGCGGTTGGCGAGATTGGCGCCCGTCAGCACCGACGGCATGCGGCCATGCACGCTGTTGAATCCGTGCGAGTTGCCGAGAAAGTAGGTCGGCGTCTTCGAGGAACAGCCGATGCCCGACAGCTTCGCGACGCGATGCGGCTCGATGTCCAGCTCAAAGCAGGCTTCGATGATGGCGGCGCTGATCGAGTCGTGACCACAGCCGGCGCAGAGCGTCGACACGGCGCCTTCGTAATCGCGGCGCGTGTAGCCGAGCTTGTTGGTCGGCAGCCTGGGATGGTGGAGCTTCGGCTTGGCAAGATAGGTCATGACACGGTCTTCCTCAGCGGCACGACGTTGAGGGCGGCGAGCCGCTCCGAAATCTCTTGGGTGATGAAGCGGGCGGTGATCGGCGTGCCGTCGTAATGCAGCACCGAGATGAATCTGGCGGGATCGATGGCGCCCTCGTTGACGAGCAGCATACGGAGCTGCGCGTCGCGGTTCTGTTCGACGACGAAGACCTGGTCGTGCTCGTTGACGAAATCGATCACCTCGTCATGGAACGGGAAGGCGCGCACGCGCAGCAGGTCGAGATGAATGCCGGCGGCCTCGAGCGCCGCCAACGCCTCGTGCATTGCCGGCGCCGTCGAGCCGAAATAAATCGCCCCGAAGCGGGTCGGATGCTTCGCGGCGCGTTTCACGGGACGGGGCACGAGCGTTTTCGCCGTCTCGAACTTGCGCAGCAGGCGCTGCATGTTGTCGACGTAGACGGGGCCTTCCTCGCTGTAGCGCGCATAGCGGTCGCGTGACGTGCCGCGGGTGAAGTAGGCGCCCCTGGTCGGGTGCGTGCCTGGCAGCGTGCGGTAGGGAATGCCGTCGCCGTCGACGTCGAGATAGCGGCCGAATTCCTTGCCGGCCTCGAGATCGTCGAACGTCATGACCTTGCCGCGGTCCATCCGTCGCGAGTCATCCCAGGCGAGCGGCTCGCACAGCCAGTCGTTCATGCCGATGTCGAGATCCTGCATGACGAAGACCGGCGTCTGCAGCCGGTCGGCGAGATCGAAGGCCAACGCCGCGAACTCGAAGCACTCGCGCGGGTCTTCGGGGAACAGCAGGACGTGTTTGGTATCGCCGTGGGAGGCATAGGCGCAGGCCAGGATGTCCGACTGCTGGGTGCGGGTCGGCATGCCGGTCGACGGGCCGCCGCGCTGCACGTTGAAGATGACCGCCGGAATCTCGGCGAAATAGGCGAGGCCGATGAACTCCTGCATCAGCGAGATGCCGGGACCGGACGTCGCGGTGAAGGCGCGGGCACCGTTCCAGGCCGCGCCGACGACGATGCCGATGGCGGCCAGCTCGTCCTCGGCCTGGATGATCGCGAACCGATTCTTGCCCGTTTCGGGATCGACGCGGTAGCGGCGGCAGTGGCGGCTGAACGCCTCGGCCATCGACGTCGAGGGCGTGATCGGGTACCAGGCGGCAACGGTCGCGCCGCCGTAGACGCACCCCAGTGCCGCCGCGTTGTTGCCGTCGATGAAGATGCGGTTGCCCACGCGATCGGCGCGGCGGACCCGGAGCCCGATCGGGCAATCGAGATGGCTAAGGACGTAGTCGCGGCCCATGTGCAGCGCCTGAACGTTCGGGCCGATCAGCTTGTCCTTGCCCTTGAACTGCTCCCCGATCAGTTTCTCGATCTCCGCCACGTCCATGTCGAGCAGGGCGGACAGTGCGCCGATGTAGATGATGTTCTTGAAGAGCTGGCGCTGACGCGGGTCGCTGTAGGCGCGGTTGCAGATCTCCGTGAGCGGCACGCCGATGACGTTGACGTCGTCGCGGAACTTGGACGGCGGCAGCGGCTTGGTCGAATCGTAGAACAGGTAGCCGCCCGGATCGATCGAGGCGACGTCCTTGTCCCAGGTCTGCGGGTTCATCGCGACCATCAGGTCGACGCCGCCGCGCCGGCCGAGCCAGTCGTCCTCGGACACGCGCACCTCGTACCAGGTCGGCAGGCCCTGGATGTTGGACGGGAAGATGTTGCGTGCGCTGACCGGCACGCCCATGCGCAGGATCGACTTGGCGAACAGCCGGTTGGCGCTGGCCGAGCCGGAGCCGTTGACGTTGGCGAATTTGACGACGAAGTCGTTGATCGCTTCTATCGGCTTCGACATGCGGTCCCTGCTTGTGCGGTTTCGAGAAGGAATTTCTGCATGTCCCACGCGCCGGTGGGGCAGCGCTCGGCGCACAGGCCGCAGTGGAGGCAGACGTCCTCGTCCTTGACCATGATGCGGCCCGTTTTCAGCGAGTCGGAGACGTAGAGGGCCTGCGTCGGGTTGATCGCGGGCGCCTTCAGCCGCGTGCGGACTTCATCTTCCGGCCCGTTCTCGGTGAACGTGATGCAGTCCATCGGGCAGATATCGACGCAGGCATCGCACTCGATGCACAGATTCGACGTGAACACCGTCTGGACGTCGCAGTTGAGGCAACGCTGCGCCTCGAGCCAGGCCAGGCGCCGGTCGAAGCCGAGCTCGACCTCGGTGCGGATATCCTTGAGCGCGACGTCCAATTCGCGCAGCGGCACCTTGTGACGTTTGTCGAGCGAGATTTCGTTGTCGTAGCTCCACTCGTGAATGCCCATTTTCTGGCTCACGAGGTTGACATTGGGCGGCGGCCGCTCGCGAATGTCCTCGCCGTGGCAGAACTTGTCGATCGAGACGGCGGCCTGGTGGCCATGCGCGACGGCCCAGATGATGTTCTTCGGTCCGAAAGCGGCATCGCCGCCGAAGAAGACCCCGGGGCGGGTCGACTGCATGGTCACGGGATCGACCTTGGGCATGCCCCAGCGGTCGAACTCGATGCCGATGTCGCGCTCGATCCAGGGAAAAGCGTTTTCCTGGCCGATGGCGATGAGCACGTCATCGCATTCCATGTGCACGTCGGGCTCACCGGTCGGCACCAGCGTACGCCGGCCCTTGTCGTCGTACTTCGCCGCGACCTTCTCGAACACGACGCCGGTGAGCCGCCCGTTCGCGTGCGTGAAGGCCTTGGGGGCGAGATAGTTGTGGATCGGGATGCCCTCGTGCATGGCGTCCTCCTTCTCCCAGGGGGACGCCTTCATCTCGTCGAAGCCGCTACGCACGACGACGCGCACGTCCTCACCGCCGAGCCGGCGCGACGAACGGCAGCAATCCATCGCCGTGTTGCCGCCGCCGAGCACGATCACGCGCCGGCCGATGCGGGTGATGTGGCCGAACGCGACGCCGGCGAGCCAGTCGATGCCGATATGGATGTTGGCCGCGGCTTCCTTGCGCCCCGGAATGCCGAGGTCGCGGCCGCGCGGCGCGCCGGAGCCGATGAACACCGCGTCGAATCCCTCGGCGAGCACCGCCTTCAGGCTGTCGACGCGGTGCCCGAGCCGCAGCTCCGGCTGCATGTCCAGGATGTAGCCGACCTCTTCGTCCAGCACGGTCTCGGGCAGGCGGAACTTCGGGATCTGCGTGCGCATCATGCCGCCGGCGTGCGGATCCTGGTCGAACAGCACGACATGGTAGCCGAGCGGCAGCAGGTCACGGGCGACGGTGAGCGATGCCGGACCGGCGCCGATCAGCGCGACGCGCTTGCCGTTCTTCTGCGCCGGGGGACGTGGCAGACGGGCGCGAATGTCGTCCTTGTTGTCGGCGGCGACGCGCTTCAGGCGGCAGATCGCGACCGGATCCGTCTCGACACGGCCGCGGCGGCAGGCCGGCTCGCAAGGGCGGTCGCATGTCCGGCCCAGGATGCCGGGAAACACGTTCGACTTCCAGTTGATCATATAGGCGTCGCTGTAGCGGCCTGCCGCGATCAACCGGATATACTCGGGCACCGGCGTGTGGGCCGGGCATGCCCACTGGCAATCGACAACCTTGTGGAAGTAGTCGGGATTGCGGATGTCGGTGGGCGCCAGGCGCGGTTTGGACGCGTCGGCGCCGGTCGGCCTGTCTTCGACCGAAGTATCCGTCATTGGTTATTTCCGCCTGATGTGATCGGCTTCGTCGTCGAGCTCGTCGGCGATGCGGACGAGTTCCCGCGTGACTTCGGGCACGACGGTCAATTCGGAGAGATCCCGGCAGCGCTGTGCCAAGACGCGGAGACGCTCCGGATTCGCAGCGTCGTCGGATGGGCGTGACTTGAGCTTCATCGTTCCTCCCTCGCGGCCCGGCGCGCCATCGATGCAGCGCCGAACCCGAACACCTCCAAGTCGAAGGTGCCTTTTCCCGGCAAAGCCGGTTGTTTTTGTCGTTGGTCCGTAGGCTAGCCCGACATGGGGCGGCTTCGCAACGTCAGCCGCACCGGGTGGTCTGCGACGGTACAGCCACAGGTTGAGATGCGTCGTCCAGGCGATAGGCCCCGACGTGCCCGAGACGACCGTCGCGGAAGCGGTCCGGACCGATCGCGCGGTCGTCTAGAACCGAAAATAGAATGTCACGGCGCCGCGCGGCCGCGGGTAGGGGAAGTGACGGTAGAGATGCCGTGCATGGCCCGGCGGCACGGCATGGTAGTGGGGACGGACGACGCGCGGATAGACATAGACGGGGCCGCGATGGACCGGTACCGGGACAAAGACGCGCGGCGGCGGAACCACATAGGCGGACGGCGGACACAGCGGATCGTAGAAGCCACGATGATGGGCCTCGACCGGCGTGGCCCCCATGCCGGCGGCGACCAGGATCAGCCCGGCGGCGATGTGGCGCATGATGCGTCTCTCCCGTTTGACGGAAGAACGGGCGAGACCGGCGTTTTATGTCGTGCCCTTCCGGAAAGAGGCCACGCCTGTTCCGTTCCAGTGCGTCCTTGGCCGATCTCTGGCGCCTCTGGCGGGAGCGGCCGCCACGGGCGGCTCGCCAAAGGGGGTAGGCCGATTTTTGTCGGCGTGACGGTACCGTTTTTTAACCGGGCCGGCCCCATGTTGCGGGGGCGAAAGCCTTCGGGCTCTCGCATCCTGGGTGTTCCGATCCCAGGGCGTTTCCTCCCTGATCAGACTTGGGCCGCGGCTCGCCGAGACGCGGCCTCCTTTTTTCTGCGCTGGGGCTTTTTCGCGCCCGAGGAACGCGCGACATCCCGTCAGCCGCGCGCGACCATTGCCTTGAGGGCACCGCCCAGCGTGCCTTCTTCGAGGTATTTCATGCCGTAGACGCCGCCCGCGAGAATCGAGAGGAGGGCCAGCACCGAGCCGACGGCCAGCGTCGAGACTCCGGTGATGCCCTGGCCGATCGTGCAGCCCAGCGCCATCACCCCGCCCACGCCCATCATCGCCGCGCCGACGATGTGGCGGATCATGTCGTTCGCATCCACGAAGGACTCGATGCGGAACGTCTTCGTCGCGATCGCCATGACGAACGAGCCGACGATGACGCCGCCCACCGTCGCGATGCCGAAGTTGATGTTCGCGCCGGTGAACGTCATCAGGTACATCAGGCTTTCGCCGACCGGGGCGATGAAGGTGAACGACGCCAGCGGCGTCGGGTCGAAATCGTCGCGGCCGACGACGCCCGTGATGAGCCAGCCGACGGGGATCAGCGCACCGATGATGAGGCCGCCCGCGATGTTGGCGGGCGATGCCCGAAACGCGGCATCCTTGAACACCCACCAGAGCAGGCAGAGAACGACCGCGACGGTCGCGACCGAACGCGTAGCCGGCACCGGCATGCCGGTCACGGCGGCCATCATGTCGGGCAGGCCCTGGGTGGCGAGACCCGTCGCCGCGAGGTCGATGTTCGTTGCCTCGATCAGGTTGACGCGTGCCGCGCCGATGAGGCCGCGCAGCGTCATGTACGCGAAGATGCCGAGCACGATCGCGACGACGAGCGACTTGAGGTTTCCTGCGCCCAGGCGAACGAGCGTCTTGTTGCCGCAGCCGCCCGTCAGCGTCATGCCGAATCCGAAGAGAAGGCCGCCCATGACCGCGCCCAGCCAGCCGAGATTCGGCGTCAGGTAGATGGACTGGTCGAGATCGATCACCCCGCCCAGGTGCAGGAGCTGGCTGCCGAGCGTGGCGACGGCGATGGCGAGCAGCCAGGCGCGCAAGCGCCGAAAGTCCTGAAAGTTCACCATGTCCGAGATCGCGCCCATGGTGCAGAAGTTCGTCCGTTGCGCCGTGGCGCCGAAAATGATGCCGGCGGCAAAGGCCAGGCTCGCGACGAGGACGTGGATCGGCGTTTCGGACATCGGCAGCTTCTCTCGGGCGCCCGGCCGGCCTTGGTGCCGGGAATGGCTCATGTATATTCGGTTTTTCTAATGTAAACCTTGCGAGCGCACACGCTCAAGATTTAAGCTTCCGGCCTTCGGCCGAACCCGATGCATTCAGTGGAGAGCAACTCGACGCCATGACGACCGTACTCGACACCAAGGGCCTCAACTGCCCGCTGCCGATCCTACGCGTGAAGAAGGCGATCAAGGATGTGCCGGCCGGCGGCACACTTCAGGTCCTGGCGACCGATCCGGGGGCGGTTCGGGATTTCGAAGCGTTCTGCCAGGCGACGGGCAACGAACTTCTCGACTGGAAGGAGGAGGGGGGCGTCTTCACCTTCAACATCAGAAAGAAGGTTGCGTAGGGACGGACGGGCGTCCGGCCCGTCCGGGCCGTGGGCGATCGGAGGCGCCTCAGCCGCGCGGCATCGAGCTGTCAGACGTCGCGAGCCGGGAGGGCGCGGGCGCAGCCTGGCGCACGATCCGGCGCTGCTGGTAGCGGTGAATGAAGAACAGCAGCAGCGACACGAACACAAAAACACCCAGCATGACGAGGCCGAACGTCCGGGCGATGTCGCCCAGGACCGCCTCGAGGACCTCGCCGAAGACGTAACCGAAGCCGGCGAAACTGAAGGCCCATATACCCGCCGCGATGAAGTTCAGGGCCATGAACCGCAACGGACCCACGCCGCTCATGCCGATGGCGAAGGACGCCAGGTTGCGCACACCGTAGATGAAGCGAAACGACAGGATGAACCACGTATTGTAACGGTGCAGCAGTGCCAGTGCGGCATCGGCCGTCGGGCGCCAGCGCGGAAAGCGACGGAGCAGGTCCCTGCCCCAGTGACGGCCGATCCAGAAATAAAGCTGATCGCCGGAAAAGCTGCCCAACCAGGCGAGCAGGAACATGAGCGTCCAGTCCAGATAGCCCTGATGCGCCGCGACACCCGCAAAAATGACGAACGTCTCGCCCTCGACGAACGCCCAGGCGAAGATCAGCGGGTAAACGTAGGCGCCGTATTCAGCGACGATCTGGGAGAAATCCACGTTTATCTCTTATTGTCTTATCCGTCTTGGAAGCCGTCCCGGCGGACCGGCATCGTCCGCACAGTATCACAGCTGCGTGGTAATTCGACTCGAATCAATTCACCTTCCGGCAGCGGCCTCACCCTTTCTTGTGACCCCGCACTTCACGTCCAGGGCGTCGTCACGGATTCGTCCCGTGTCAGGCGTCGGGGTCCGGCCGTGTTTCTGCAGCGCCAAAGAAGACGCCCCAGCCCGGCAACGTCAATAGCCCGCCGTCGAGGCGGCTGTCGAATCCGTGCCCGTCGAGCGGCCGGCAGGGCGGCAGGAGGTCGAGCGGAAGCGCGGCCGGCGCGCGGTCGAAGTTGAAGACGACCACGATCCTTTGCGTCTCGGTCCGGCGCTCGAAGGCGAGGAAAGGTGCCGGCACCGGGATGATCCGGATCTCGCCCGTCCGCAGTGCCGGATGCGCCTTGCGCCAGCGCAGGAACCGTCGCCAGTGGTTCAGCAGCGAGTGCGGGTCCGACTTCTGCCGGTCGACCGCGCGCTCGCGATGGGAATCGGGGACGGGAAGCCACGCCTTCGTGGCCGACGAGAAGCCGGCATTGGGCGCGTCGGCATGCCAGGGCATCGGCGTGCGCGAGCCGTCGCGCCCGCGGAATTCGGGATAGAACGCGATGCCATAGGGGTCCTGCATGTCGGCCGGATCGAGCGTCGCCTCGGGCAGGCCGAGTTCCTCGCCCTGGTACATGCAGGCGCTGCCGCGCAACGTCAGCAGCAGCGCCATCAGCAGACGCGAGAAACGGTCGTCGGCCGTACCATCGTTCCAGCGGCTGGCTGCACGTTCGACGTCGTGGTTGCTGAAGGTCCAGCACATCCAGCCGTCATCCGACACTTCCTCGATCGCGCCGAGGAACAGGTCGCGGGAGAAGGGGCGCTTCATCAGCCCCAGCGTGTAGGCCATGTGGAGCCGGTTTCCCCTTGCGCTCGTGTAGTTGCTGATGCGCTCGAGGGCACCTTCCTGGCTCGACACCTCGCCGAGCAAGGCCACACCCGGGAAGTAACGGTCGATCAGACGGCGCAGCAAGGCGGCGAGATTGACGACCTCGGGCTGCACCATGTCGTACAGATGGATCTGCATGCCGAAGAGTTTGGCCGGTATCTGGCTGGGCGGCAGATTCTTCGGCGGATTGTCGCGCAGCTGCTCGTCATGGAGCATGAAGTCGATCGCATCCAGGCGAAAGCCATCGACACCGCGACGGAGCCAGAAGCGCGCGACGCGGCCGAGCGCCGCCACGACGTGCTCGTTGCGAAGATTGAGCTGCGGCTGGCTCGGCAGGAAGTGATGTAGATAGTACTGCCGCCGGCGCGGCTCCCACGTCCAGGCGCTGCCGCCGAAGACGGACAGCCAGTTGTTGGGCGGCGTCCCGTCAGGCCGCGGGTCCGCCCACACATACCAGTCGGCGTACGCACCGAAGCGGTGGGTGCGGCTTGCCTGGAACCAGCGGTGCTCGTCGGAGGTGTGGCTCCAGACCTGGTCGATCAGGACGCGAAGGCCGAGATCATGGGCGCGTTCGACCAGCGCGTCGAAGTCGTCGAGCGTGCCGAACACGGGATCGACGGCGCAGTAGTCGGCGACGTCGTATCCGAAATCCTTCATCGGCGAGAGATAGAACGGGCAGATCCAGATCGCGTCGACGCCGAGGTCGGCGATGTAGGGCAGGCGCGCGGTGATTCCGCGCAGATCACCGACGCCGTCGCCGTTCGAATCGAAGAAGCTGCGCGGATAGATCTGATAGATGACGGCACCGCGCCACCAGTCATGGTCCATTCTGATCCTGAAAGTCTGTTCCTGGAGCTGATCCGTATACGGATTGCCGTCGCGCCGTTCACAAGAGCGACGGTATGGGGGTGGGCATGGCGGATGCCCGGAAATTGACGGCCATTTCGCGCGAACGAGCTTGGCAACCTCCATCTGAATGCAGCGGTTGGGCATGGCGCCCGTCTCGCTCGAGTGTTTAACCTGAAACGCGCGCGTGGGCCAACTCCGCCGGCCGCGCAATGCTGCTCAGCTTTGGACAAAGACTGACGTACATGCGGCAAGGTGGAGGCATCGCGCCTTCGCGCGTTTATGCCCGGTGTCCTAGAGCCTCATCTTCGTACATGGTACATGTCTCAGCATCCGAGCGTGAAGCTATGCAATAGGGATCTAGCAGGCTTCAGCCGGGCGTTTCCGTGTACGGCTTGACCATATGCCGCAATCTCCCCGACCAGCCCGATGCAGTGACTTGCTCCCCGGTTTTTGCACATCGGCGAGTTGAATCTATTCGCTCCTTGAGTCCACCTAGCTCGGTAGTGCGACGGGGCGGGGCGCGACGTCCCCGATCGGGCGCAGCGTCCGGCCCCGTTACTTTTCGGGTTTGCTGCGCGTGACGCCAAACACCGCCGGCGGCACTCGGTTCAGGCGGTCTGACGGTATCTTCGTCGGTACACCATGCCCCGATGATCCGGTGCGCCTCGGTGAGGCAGGTGGAGACGTTCTCGTCGGGTCGTTATCGCTGTGGCGCCTCGATCGTGGTGCGTCCATGACCCATGACGCTAAGCCTCTCCAAACCGGGATTGCCTCCACTCGTGCACTACGCGATACGATAGGATGTGGCTCAGGGATGCGCTTCCCGGTCAGAGTTAGGCTTGGCTGGTTTTCACAAAATGGTACGCAATTCCGACCGTTCGCGAAAACCATTCCAAAATCTCACGGTCATCGAGTCTGCCATCGCCCAGAGTCAACGGATGGGTGCATATCAATGCGGAGTCGCTGCGTCGCCAATCAAGGCCGGGAAGAGCATCGGGCATAACCGCTTTGCCTTGGGCTTCGCTGATCTTCATAAAGCAGTTCAAGCCCTTGGGCAGGTCGGGATACTCGTCACCTAGGGTGTCAGCGTAGATACCCCAGGCGATATAGAGATTACCTACACCAGAAAAACACGGGTTTGACGGTGAGACATTGACCCAACTCCAGATGCGTTGCAGATGATCAAAATCTGCCGGCAAGTCACCGGACGCGCGAGTCTCCGGAAGCGTACGTTTGATCGTCTTACCTATCTCAGAGAGGAGCGCGCGCCACCGTGCGCGGGCGTTGCTACGCAGGAACGTGTCGAGCACGGCAATGTCTTCTGAATTGATTTGGCAGGACATCATTGATTTGTCCTCCAGATACTCTCTGAAATAATCGGCGAGAAGTCTTATGCTTATTGGCAAGTCTTCTGTATGACGCGCCAGCCATCGGTGAACTTCGTACCAAGAACCGGCACCTCGCACCGGGCATCGAAACAGCGCATCTTGCAAAAAGCCATCTGGCAAGGGCGTCGTGTCGGTTAAGAACATCAGACATCCCGCGCTGCAACCATTTTTCCACTGCTCGTAAAGCCACTGATCATATCTTCGGAGTTGACTGTGTTTCGTGGCTGCCTGTTTGTTGGGCTCTGTTTCATCGGCAGCGATCTTCACTTCAATTAGCGCGATCGGTGCACTTTGCTCGCCAAAGATCGCGATGTCCGGGAAATTTGTCCCGTTCTCGACATTGATGGCAAACCGTGTGTCCACGCGTAGCCGTCGTGCACTGCGGAACGCCATCGCAACCCGCTCGAGGGCCGCAGCATTCAGCACCCAAGGGCGGTGTAGTAGAGTTTGTGAAAAGAGACTCCAGAAGTTATCACGGCTTTTCGCCCCGAGCTGCCGCAAGAACTCTGCGAAGATTTCGGCGAGAAAGTCTTCGTTTGGTTTACGCTCTTGACGATCTCGATATGTCTGCAGCCGCGAAAAGAATGACATCGTCCCCCCACACGATGCTTTGCAAACTGAGAAATTTACGTAACCGCGCTCGTACGACAATGATCATCTGTGGCACGGATTCTGTGCGTTACCTGAAGTGGGTGACACCGCGCGCCGTCATGTGATCCTAGGAGATTAGGGTGCTGCGCCACGCAAGCGCTAGCGCTTGCGTCCCTTGGGCAGAGCAGTGACGTTCGAAGTGAATTTGCTCTTGCCTCCGGCAAGGGCAACGTCGAGCGGCATTGTCGCGCGATTCCGTCCACTTTTGTTTTCTTAAGACGCAAGTGCTCTGGGATAGCACCTACGCCCAGGCCGTCCACATGCTGAGGCGGTGGAATTCGGTCTACCGGGCAGGGGCTTTCCTATTTGCTGATGTTGGGACAGGCGGTGACTATGGGCACTGCACGATGACGGTTCTGCTTGCAGCTTAGTCGGTCGTGACACTGCCAAGCAGAACATCGCCGAACACGGTCATGCGATACGATCCGTCCGAGTCGAATTACCAAGCGCCGGCTGTGAGCAGGCCCCGACCCAATGCGGATAGGTCAAGTGGAATGAGGCGGCCGCCTGATTTACTTGTTTGCGACCGGCGCCGATCGTTGGAAATCGCGCTGCTACCACAGGTCATGCGCGCCGGAGGGCTTCCTTTCGGGTTTGGTTGCGCGCCTCCGCGAACTCGCCCCTGAATTTCAGGAGGTCGAAAACGACATTAAAGCGCGTCGGCGGGCGGTTGCATGACCCGGCCTGCGCCGGCGGCAAAGGCCCGCCGTGTAGAACTTATGAGTTTAGCGGCCTAGCTCAGACGGATAGAGCCCCCGCTGTCTTCGATACGGTGGATGGCATTTCGCAGTATCGGGCGGAGAGGTCGCGGGTTCAAGTCCCGCCGCCGCAACCACCATCAATCGCCCATCGCTAACTAGCGGTGGGCGATTTATTTTGGAGTGCATCTTGCACCAAGCCGATGATCCGCACCGAATCGCCTTCCAGTTCGACGTCGAACATGCCGGCAGCCGGATCGCATCGCGGCTTGACTCGTTCCACGGCTCAAACGTTCCTCGCTTGGTAGCCATGGCGCCAAGTTCAACGGATAGTCCTGCGTAGTGCTTGAAAAGGCTGGTGCCGGATGAGGGATTTGAACCCCCGACCAACGGTTTACAAAACCGCTGCTCTACCGCTGAGCTAATCCGGCTTTATCTCGCCTTGTTCAGTACCTTGATCCGCTCGGCGCCGGGCCCCTCGACCCGCCTCGCGTTCGCCTGTGTCGGCGGCGCGGACGTCGCGTTCGGTGATCGTGACGCGCCTGTGCCGGGCGAGATCCGGCAGACCTGATCCGGCGCCAAGTAGGCGAGGGCGGTTATAAACGACGCGCGGGTGTGAGGGAAGCGGTGACGGTCAGCGAGGCCGAGCTTCGCCAACGCCGTCTCTCGACCGCGCTTTCGAGCGGGTGCCGGCCACCCTTCACCCGACATGTGTGGACCAGGTTGCTCCGGCCGGCCGTGTTGGCGTCGCGCAAAAGAGCGGCGCGGCTTGTGCGTGCCCTGGCATTCACGGATGGACATTGCGCGCATGTTCGGTCGAGCTGCCGAGCCAATCGCCGGTCGTGGCCGTAAATCCGGGCGCACCGGTCGCCCGCGCCAATGTCAGGCATTTTCCGTCAGCGGCCGGATGGTCTCGCGGACCCTTATTGACCCGATCTGAGCCCCCTTATATATCGAATCGATATATATCAATCAGATATATTTGGCGCGCGGGCAATGGACGTAAAGACGCTCTGCCTTGCCGTTCTGTCCCACAGGCCGGCATCGGGCTACGAAATCAAGAAGGCTCTGGAAGAGGGGCCTTATGCCTATTTCTACAGAGCCAGCTTCGGGTCGATCTATCCGGCGCTCGCGCGCCTTCTCGGCGCCGGGCTCGTCACCGTCCAGGCCGAGACGAGGGACCGGCGGCCTGACAAGAAGATCTACCACCTGACCACCGAAGGGCGTCGGGCGTTGATCGACGCGCTCCACGGCGATCCCGCCCCGGACTACTTCCGCTCCGACTTCGTCCTGATGATGTTTCATGCCGATCTCCTCGACGAGCGGCATCGGCGCAAACTCCTCGACGATCGTATCGCCTGGCTCAAGCAGGCGCTCGACTGCGTCACCAAGGAAATCCCGTTCGACGAGGCAAGGAAGGAGCTTTGCGCGGGAGTCGGGCCGGATTTCGTCCGCGGTCTGGGGCGGGCGGTGTATGCCGCCGAACTCTATTTCCTCGAAGCGAATCGGGACCGCATTCTCGGAAGAACAAGCCAAACGGCGCCCGCGGCGGCCTCGACGGAAGGGCGGTGATGAAACGGATCAGGGGATCGTGGCTTCTCGCGGGCGCCATCCTGCTCGGCGCCGCGGCGTGGCTGCTGTCGGGCCATTTCGCCGGAAACGATCGGAATGCCTCGACGGCTGCGCATGAGACGGCGCCGGAAGCGACGGCGCTGCCAAGTGTGCGTGTCGTCGAGTCGGTTGCGCGGCCGCATGCGGAGGTCATTCGCGTCCTGGGGCATACCGAGGCCTCGCGCACGGTCGAGCTGCGTGCGGAGACGAACGGGCGCGTCGTCGAGCTGCCAATCGCGCGCGGTCGGCCGGTCCGCACCGGCGACGTGATCGTACGGCTCGCCACCGAGGACCGCACGGCACGACTTCAGGAGGCACAGGCGCTGCTGCGCCAGCGGCAGATCGAGCACGACGCGGCAAGCCAGCTCAACGTTCGCGGCTTTCGCTCCGAAACCGCGCTCGCCGAGGCGGCCGCCCGGCTCGACGAGGCGCGCGCCGCGCTCAAGCGCATCGAAGTCGAGCTCGAACAAACGGTTCTGCGCGCACCGTTCGAAGGCATACTCGATGTGCGGCCGGTGGAACTCGGGTCCTACGTCCGGGCCGGAGACCATGTCGGCACCATCGTCGATCTCGATCCGTTGCGCGTCGTCGGCTTCGTCGCCGAGCGCGACGTCGGCCGGGTACGGCTGGGGATGCCCGGTGAGGCGATCCTGCCGGACGGCACGGCGCTGAAGGGAAACATTGTCTACGTTGCGGCCGCGGCCGATCCGGCCACGCGGACCTTCCGCATCGAACTCGACGTTGCCAATCCGACCGGCGCGATCGTCGCCGGACTCACGGCGGAGCTGCGCTTGCCGGTGGGGCAGCTCATGGCGCACGAGATCACGCCCGCGGCGCTGACGCTGAACGACGAAGGCATCGTCGGCGTGAAGGTGGTCGACGACGAGCGTACCGTCGCCTTCCGGAACGTCCGGATCGTCGGCAATGGACGCGAGGGGACCGTGCTTCTCGCCGGCCTGCCCGACCGCGTGACGATCATTGCCGTCGGGCAGGAGTACGTGTCCGTTGGACAGCGGGTACAGACGGTCTTGATGGCGAAGCCGGTCATCGAGCAGGCGGAGTAGGCGGCGATCATGAACGCAATTCTGGGCGCTGCCTTCTCCCGAAGCCGTTTCGTTCTGGCTTCGCTCATTCTGCTGCTCCTGGCGGGGTGGACGGCGTGGATCGAAATTCCGAAGGAGGCGGAACCCGACGTCCGCATCCCGATCATCTACGTCTCCATGATCCACCAGGGGATCAGCCCGGAGGATGCGGAGCGGCTGCTGGTCCGGCCAATGGAGCAGGAGCTGCGCAGCGTCGAGGGCGTCAAGGAGATGCGTGCGACCGCCTATGAGGGCGGCGCCTTCGTGTTGATGGAATTCGAGGCCGGGTTCAACGCCGAAAAGGCGCTCGCCGACGTCCGTGAGAAGGTCGATCAGGTTCGGCCCGAGCTGCCCGAGGATACCGAGGAGCCGACGGTCCACGAGGTCAATCTCAGCCTGTTTCCCGTCCTCGTGGTCACGATTTCCGGCGATGTCGGGGAGCGTGCGCTTCTGCGGCTTGCCCGCGAACTTCGCGACCGCATCGAAAGCATTCCCGCCATTCTCGAGGCAAGGATCGTCGGCACGCGCGACGAGCTCGTGGAGGTCGTGATCGATCCGCTGCTGGCGGAAAGCTACGGCCTGTCGGCGGACCAGGTCATCACCGCGGTCACGCGTTCGAACCAGATCATCGCCGCCGGTTCGCTCGACATCGGCAGGGGTCGTTTCGCCGTCAAGGTGCCCGGCCTGTTCGCCACGGTCGAGGACATACTCGATATGCCGGTCGTCGCCGCGCCGGACCGCGTCGTCCGCGTGCGCGAGATCGCCGAAGTCCGCCGGACATTCAAGGACCGGGAAGCGTTCGCGCGGATCGACGGGAAGCCGGCCGTCGTGCTCGAGATCTCGAAACGCACGGGCACCAACATCATCGATACGATCGAGCGCGTGCGCGCCGTCGTCGATGCCGAGCGCGCGAACTGGCCGGCAGGCATCAACGTCACCTACAGCCAGGACAAGTCCGAGACGATCCGGCAGATGCTCGGCGACCTCGAGAACAACTTGGCGGTCGCCGTCGTCCTGGTCCTGATCATCGTGCTCGCGACGCTCGGCTGGCGCACGACCACGCTGGTCGCCGTCGCCGTGCCGGGATCATTTCTGACCGGCATCCTCATGCTCGCCGGCATGGGGCTGACGGTGAACATCGTCGTGCTGTTCGGGCTGATCTTCGCGGCGGGCAATGTCGTCGACGGCGCCATCGTCGTCACCGAGTACGCCGACGCGCGCATGGCCGAAGGGATGGACCGCAAGGAGGCGTATGCGCTCGCGGCCCGCCGCATGGCGTGGCCGATCATCTCGTCGACGGCGACGCAGCTCGCGGCGTTTCTGCCGCTTCTGTTCTGGCCGGGGGTCGTCGGCGAGTTCATGAAATACCTGCCCATCTCGCAGTTCGTCACCATGGCGGCCGCACTGATGATGGCGCTGGTCTTCATACCGTCGCTGGGCGCGATGTTCGGCAAGGCGGGCGGCGGAACGGCGAGCAGCGACGCGGTCAAGGCGATCGAATCGCACGATCTCGGGCGTCAGAGAGGTTTCACCGGCACCTATGTGCGCATTCTCGACCGCGCGTTGTCGTATCCGGGGACTGTGCTCGCCGCAGCAGCCCTGCTGCTGCTGGGTGTGGTGTTTCTCTATGCGGCCTTCGGCAAGGGGGTCGAGTTCTTCCCGAAGATCGAGCCGGATCGCGCCATCATCATCGTCGAGGCGCGCGGGAATCTCGCGATCGCCGAGCAGGACGCGCTGGTGCGTGACGTGGAGCGGCGCATTCTCGACCTGCAGCGCGAACGGGGGGAATTCGCGTCGATCTATACGCGCAGCGGCAGGCAGAACCAGCAATCGGGCATGGAGCTGCCCGAGGACACAATCGGTGTCATCCAGCTCGAGTTCACGGACTGGCGACGGCGGCGGCGCGCCGACGAGATCCTCGCCGACGTGCTAGCCCGCACGCGCGAGCTTGCCGGCATACAGATTCAGGCCCGCAAGGAGGAGGCCGGACCGCCCGTCGGCAAGCCGATCCACCTGCAGGTCAGCGCACGCGATCCGGAGCTCATTCCGCCGGTGATCGAACGCCTGCGCAAACACCTCGACGCGATGGAGGGATTGCGCAACGTCGAGGATTCGCGGCCGCTTCCCGGCATCCAGTGGGAGTTGCGCATCGATCGCGCCCAGGCCGCGAAGTTCGGCGCCGACGTGACAATGGTCGGCAACGTGCTCAAGCTCGTCACCAACGGCTTGAAGGTTTCCGAGTACCGGCCGATCGACAGCGACGAGGAGATCGACATCGTCATCCGGTATCCGACGACGTTCCGCACCCTGGAGCAGCTCGACCGTATCCGCGTTCAGACGGACCAGGGGCTCGTTCCGATCGTCAACTTCGTCGAACGCGTGCCTATGCCGCAGACGGGCACCATCTTCCGTGTCGACCAGCAGCGCGTGATGACGGTCAAGGCCGACGTCGCCCCCGGCGTGCTCGCCGATGCCAAGGTCGAGGAGATCCGGGCCTGGCTCGCCGGTCAGGAGATCGATCGGCGCGTCCACATCCGTTTCAAGGGCGAAGACGAGGAACAGAAGAAGGCGGCGGACTTCCTGTCGAAGGCATTCGCCGGCGCGATTTTCCTGATCTTTCTGATCCTGTTGGCGCAGTTCAACAGCTTCTACAACACGGCGCTGATCCTGTCGGCGGTAGTCATGTCGACCTTCGGTGTCCTGATCGGCCTTCTCATTGCCGGCCAACCGTTCGGGATCGTCATGTCCGGCATCGGCGTCGTCGCGCTCGCCGGAATCGTCGTCGCGAACAACATCGTTCTGATCGACACCTACAACCAGCTGCGCCATGACGGGCGCCCGCCGCGACAGGCGTTGCTGATCACCGGTGCGGAACGCCTGCGTCCCGTGCTGCTGACGGCGCTCAACAACGTCCTCGGCCTGATGCCGCTGATGTTCGGCATCAATATCGACCTCATCGCGCGCGTCGTGACGGTCGATGCGCCGTCGTCGCAATGGTGGGTGCAGCTGTCGCAGGCGATCGTCTACGGGCTCGGCTTTGCCACGGTGCTCACGCTCGTGCTGACGCCATGCGCGCTCATGCTGCGCGAGAACGTACGGGCGCGCTTGCGAGGCCGGCGCGAAACGTCGCCCCGCCTCGGACGCGGACAGAAGCCGGCCGATATCGACAAGGTCGCTGCAGAGTAAACCTCACACCGAGTTTCGGGGATGGCGCATGTCGGGCGCCGTCCGTCGCCGTGGGATCTTTGCCGTAGGAACTCATCCAATCCTACCGCGTCTTGCCTCGTGCCGAGCGCGGCAGAGAGGCGATTCAGCTTTGCCGCTGCGGCAACCACATCATAGCTCAGCAGCCAGGAGATATCGGTTATGGCAAACGGTCAGACCTCGACTGTGGACACGCAGGAAAACTCGCCGAATCCGACCGGTGCGACGTCGACGGACAGCCAAGGGACGACGGGTGCTTCGACCGGCACCTCGGCCACGGCCGCAACCCAGTCCACGACGGACGACCAAATCGACGCAACGGCGACGGATGCGGGCAGCGAAGGCGGGGCCGAAGCGCGCGCTCAGGATGACCTGACCGGCACGGAAGACGGCGGAACGGATACGGGTACTGATCAGACAGACACCCAGGACCAAGCAGGAGCCACCACGCCGACGCCGGGCGCGTTGCAGGCTGCTGCTGCGCTCGAGGCGCTCCCGAACGGGCCGGATACGGAAGGCATCACGGTCCTGTTCCAAGGCGCCAATGCGGTGCCGATCGTTCGGTTCAGCGAGGTGGCCGAGATGCCCGATGAGGGCGCGGCCGAGAGCACATCCGGGGGCGGGGCTGTCGCATCGGACGCGAACGAGGATGGCACGGCGGGTGGCACGACGGCCGATGATGGGGCTGGCGGCGAGATAAGCGGTGCGCTGCTCGGCGCTGCGGGCATCGGCGCACCGAGCGAAGAGACGATGAGCTTGGCGGCAAGCCGGTCCGCGGCCAACCCGGGCGGCAACACCAGCCTGGTCTGGGTCGGCACGGACGCGGATGACCCCATCCTGGGCTCGAACTACGACCTGTTGTTCGGCGCCGGCGGCAACGACGTGATTCTCGGCCGGGTCGCCAGTGATGCCCTGTTCGGTGGCGATGGCGACGATGTGATCGCGGGCGGCGAGGACAATGACGAAGTCTTCGGCGAAGCCGGCAACGATCGCCTGTTCGGTGGCATCGACGATGACCTGGTGGTCGGCGGTGCCGGCAACAACGTCATCTGGGGCAATGACGGCGACGATCGTCTGCTCGGCGGGTCCGATAGCGACGCGTTGATCGGCGGCGAAGGCCAGGACCGGATGTTCGGTGGCGGCGGCGCCGACGCGTTCATCTACGATGACAACAGCGGCCGCGACATCATCGCCGATTTCGAGGTCGGCGTGGACAAGCTGGTGATGCCGACCCAGATCAACGGCCTGCGGCTCACCCCCGAGGAAGTGATCGAGCGCACGGGGACGAACGCGGACGGTTATGCTGTCGTCAATCTCGGCGGCAATACCGTCACGCTGCTTGGTGTCACGGTCGACGAACTCTCGCCCGACGATATCGTGCTGGTCGCGTGACCGCACGCGCCCCGGATAGATCGGGCGGATCGGCGGGGCGGATGAGTGATCATCCGCCCCGTACGTTTTTGGGGCAGGCGATCCTCCGGCACTCGGCTGGTCAGCGCGGGCGGACGAGTTCGTAAAGGGCGACGGCGGCGGCATTGGAGACGTTGAGGCTCTCCATGCTGCGGGAGATCGGAATGCGGACCATGAGGTCGCAATGTTCGCGCGTAAGACGTCGCAGGCCCTCGCCCTCGGCCCCGAGCACCAGCGCGATCTTGCCGGACAGGTCCGCGTCGTGAATGGCCGTGCTGGCGTCGGCGTCGAGGCCGATACACCAGTATCCCGCCTTTTTCAGGCGGTCGAGCGCCCGCGCCAAGTTGACGACCCGGACCAGCGGCACCCGCTCGAGCGCGCCTGAGGCGGCCTTGGCGAGCGTCCCGGTCACCCCCGGGGCGTTGCGTTCCGGCATGACCACGGCCGCGCTGCCGAAGGCGGCGGCGGAACGGATGATGGCGCCCACGTTCTGGGGGTCGGTGATTTGATCCAGCACGACGATATGGGCGTTGCTCTGGCCCTCGGTCGCGCGGATCACGTCCTCGATGTCGGGCTCGTCCAGGGCGTCTACCTCGGCGGCGATTCCCTGATGCACCGCGCCGCGCGGCAGCAGCCGTTCGAGCGCTTCGCGCGGCACGACCTCCGGGGTGGGGAGATTCGTCGGCACGCTGTCGGCGAGGGCGGCGATCCGGGGCCTCAGCGTGGCCTCCGCCTCCGGGGTCAGCACGATCCGGTGGGTGGTTCGGCGGGTATTGGCGATGGCGGCAAGGACCGGATGGATGCCATATAACCACACGCCGCGCGATTTCAGGCGGGACGGGGCAGCTTGGCCCCCATAAGGACGTCGGTCAAACGCGGGGCGGGCGTGGCGGAAGCGCTCCGATTCGCCGGCGCGGGAATGTCGTTCATTGGGGGCGCCGGAACGGCTCGGGCGGTTCTTGCCTTTCATATCAATGAGACTTAATATGCCTTATCATAACAGTTCGCAAGTTGTCCCCAACCGGCCGCAGAGCGTGGCGGGGCGGGGTGGCTTGTTTTGTTGCGCGGGTTTGTCGTTGACTTTTAGGGCTGAATCCTCATAGTTCGCGGCTCCGTCGTAACAAACCGGTCCGCGAGCGCGGAGGGGTGGCCGAGTGGCTAAAGGCAGCAGACTGTAAATCTGCCCGCGTCAGCGTACGTAGGTTCGAATCCTACCCCCTCCACCAGCCCGCGCGGGCATTCCGGCGGAGGCGCGGACAGGAAAGGCGGTTCACCGGAGGGCAATCCAGGACAGTGGCTCAAGGCGGGTGCGGGTGTAGCTCAGTGGTAGAGCTCCAGCCTTCCAAGCTGGCTGCGTGGGTTCGATTCCCATCACCCGCTCCAGGCCTTGCCGCCGGCCCATCGATCCGCTGCGTTGTGTTTCGTGAGGAACCCACCGCTGAGCATCCCGGAAGCTGAGAAGAACCAGGGCATCAGGAAAACCAGACAATGACGAAGGCGAAGTTTGAGCGGACGAAGCCGCACTGCAACATCGGGACGATTGGTCACGTGGACCACGGGAAGACGTCGCTGACGGCGGCGATCACGAAGGTTCTGGCGGAGCAGGGCAAGGCGCAGTTCATGGCGTACGACCAGATTGACAAGGCGCCGGAGGAGAAGGCCCGCGGGATCACGATCAACACGGCGCACGTGGAGTACGAGACGGAGAAGCGGCACTACGCGCACGTGGACTGCCCTGGGCACGCGGACTACGTGAAGAACATGATCACGGGCGCGGCGCAGATGGACGGGGCGATTCTGGTGGTGTCGGCGGCGGACGGACCGATGCCGCAGACGCGCGAGCACATTCTGCTGGCGCGGCAGGTTGGCGTGCCGGCGCTGGTGGTGTTTTTGAACAAGTGCGACATGGTCGAGGACCCGGAGCTGCTGGATCTGGTTGAGCTGGAGGTCCGGGAGCTTTTGAACAAGTACGAGTTTCCGGGGGACAAGATCCCGATCATCCGGGGTTCGGCGCTGATGGCGCTGGAGGACAAGAACCCCGAGCTGGGGCGGGATGCGATCCTGAAGCTGATGCAGGCGGTTGACGAGACGATTCCGCAGCCGGTTCGTCCGAAGGACAAGCCGTTCCTGATGCCGATCGAGGACGTGTTCACGATTTCGGGGCGCGGGACGGTGGTGACGGGCCGGATCGAGCGCGGGGTGATCAAGGTCAACGACGAGGTCGAGATTGTCGGCCTGCGCCCGACGATGAAGACGGTGGTGACGGGCGTGGAGATGTTCCGCAAGCTGCTGGATCAGGGCGAGGCGGGGGACAACATCGGCGCGCTGCTGCGCGGCACCAAGCGCGAGGAGGTCGAGCGCGGTCAGGTGCTGGCGGCGCCGGGCACGATCACGCCGCACACGAAGTTCAAGGCCGAGGCGTATATTCTGACCAAGGAGGAGGGCGGTCGGCACACGCCGTTCTTCACCAACTATCGGCCGCAGTTCTACTTCCGCACCACCGACGTGACCGGGCAGGTGATCCTGCCGCAGGGCACCGAGATGGTGATGCCGGGCGACAACGTGACGATGGAGGTGCACCTGATCGCCCCCATCGCCATGGACGAGGGCCTGCGCTTCGCCATCCGCGAGGGCGGCCGCACCGTCGGTGCCGGCGTCGTCGCCAAAATCATCGAGTAGGACCGAAGGTCGGACTCGGGATCGGCGCATAGGCGTTGCCGGATGACTGCAGGAGTGTAGCTCAATTGGTAGAGCACCGGTCTCCAAAACCGGGGGTTGGGGGTTCGAGCCCCTCCACTCCTGCCAGTCCCGCAACCCGAGCCATGGCGCGGCGACACGAAACGGGCCCCACCGGAGCAGGGCGAAGCTGAAGCAATGAGCGGTACGACCAGCACCAAAAGGACGAGCCCTGGCGATTTCATCCGCCAGGTACGTCAGGAAGTCGCCAAGGTCACTTGGCCGACGCGCAAGGAGACCATGATCACCACCGCGATGGTTCTCGCGATGTCGGTGCTGGCCGCGCTCTTCTTTTTCATCGTCGACTGGTTTCTGGCGCTCGGCGTGCGGGCGATTTTCGGGCTGGGAGGCTGAGCGGTCATGACGGCGCACTGGTACGTCATTCACGTCTATTCCGGCTTCGAGAAGAAGGTTGCTGCCTCGATCAAGGAGCAGGCCCAGCAGAAGGGCATGACGCACCTGATCCAGGAGGTCATGGTGCCGACCGACAGCGTGGTCGAACTGCGCAAGGGCAACAAGAAGGTCAGTGCCGAGCGCAAGTTCTTCCCCGGCTACGTTCTCGTGAAGATGGAGATGACGGACGAGAGCTGGCATCTGGTGAAGAACACGCCGAAGGTGACCGGTTTTCTCGGTGGCCGTGGACGGCCCGTGCCGATCAGCGATCGCGAGGCCGACCGTCTGCTGCGCCAGATCAAGGAAGGGATCGAGCGGCCGAAGCCGTCGGTCACCTATGAGGTCGGCGAGCAGGTGCGCGTGATCGACGGGCCGTTCACGTCGTTCAACGGCCTCGTGGAAGAGGTCGACGAGGACAAGGCGCGACTCAAGGTTTCGGTCTCGATCTTCGGTCGGCCAACGCCGGTCGAGCTCGAGTACTCGCAGGTGGAGAAGGTCTGACGCGCGAGGGCGCATTCGTCTCCGGCGCGGCGCGGGCGTGGCCGCGTGCCATCGCGCCGGGGCAGTGAGAGAGGCGATTACCGGTCACGGCCGCCACGCAACCGGCCGCCCGGGAGCCGAAAGGAAGTGGAGAGATGGCGAAGAAAATCGTCGGCTACATCAAGTTGCAGGTTCCGGCGGGCCAGGCGAACCCGTCGCCGCCGATCGGGCCCGCGCTCGGCCAGCGCGGTCTCAACATCATGGAATTCTGCAAGCAGTTCAACGCCCGGACCCAGAAGATGGAGCCGGGCACGCCGATTCCGGTGACGATCACGGCGTACGCCGACCGCACCTTCACCTTCGAGCTCAAGACTCCGCCCGCCACGTACTTCCTGAAGAAGGCGGCGAAGATCGAGAGCGGCGCGAAGGCGACGGGCCGTGAGCCGGCCGTGGGCAAGGTCACGATGGCCCAGATTCGCGAGATCGCCGAGAAGAAGATGCAGGATCTCAACGCCAACGACCTCGACGCAGCGTGCCGGATGATCATCGGTTCGGCGCGGTCGATGGGCCTCGAAGTGGTGGAGTAAGCCATGGCCAAGCAGGGCAAGCGCATCATCAAGGCCTATGATGGCATCGACCGCAACCGGGCCTATCCGGTGAGGGAGGCCGTTCACCTCGTAAAGTCGCGCGCCGGCGCGAAATTCGATGAGACGGTCGAGATCGCGATGACGCTGGGCATCGATCCGCGCCACGCCGACCAGATGGTGCGCGGCGTCGTCAGCCTGCCGAGCGGCACCGGCAAGAAGATCCGTGTCGCCGTCTTCGCCAAGGGCGAGCGCGCCAAGGAGGCTGAAGCGGCGGGCGCCGACATCGTCGGGGCCGAGGACCTTGCGGAGAAGGTGCTCGCGGGCCAAATAGACTTTGATCGCGTCATTGCGACGCCGGACATGATGGGCGTGGTCGGCCGTCTCGGTAAGGTGCTGGGGCCACGTGGCCTCATGCCGAACCCGAAGCTCGGCACGGTGACGCCGAATGTGGCGCAGGCGGTGCGCGACGCGAAGAGCGGTCAGGTCCAGTTCCGCGCCGACAAGACCGGCAACGTCAACGCCGGTATCGGCAAGGTAAGCTTCAGCGAGGATCAGATCCTCGCCAACGTGACCGCATTCATCGACGCGATCAATCGGGCGCGGCCGAGCGGCGTCAAGGGCACATACATCAAGAAGGTCACACTGAGCACCACGATGGGGCCTGGCGTGAAACTTGATATATCGAGCCTGGGCGTCACGGCGGCTGCCGCCGAGTAACATGGAATTCCGCCATTCGCGGCCTTGCCGGATCAGGGACGTGAATGGCGGCATAGGGAGCCGGCACTTCGTATCGGGGTGACGGCTCCTCCTGTCCGAGACTGCAGGTGCTGCCGCTCCGGCGACGGGGCGGCGGCTTAAACCACAAGCCTGCATAGACAGAGGTTGAAGCCGCACGGGACGCGAGATTCCCCTGGGGATGTCGTGTCGCGGGCGGCGTGAACTTCTGGGACAGGTCGAGAAGTGGTCTCGTCCGTCCCGTGCAACGGTCGGCGAGGCCGTGGTCAAACCCGGTCCGCAACGGCCGGTCCGCAAGGACCGGGTGGTGCGGGCCACGAGTGGAGACGATCCGTGGACCGAGCACAGAAGGAGAAACTGGTCGCCTCGCTGAATCAAGACTTGAAGGAAGCCGCGCTGGTCGTCGTGACGCAGCAGGCAGGCCTGACGGTCGCGGAAATGACCGATCTGCGTCGGCAGATGCGGGCAGCGGGCGCCAGATTCAAAGTCTCGAAGAATCGGCTCACGCGACGTGCGCTGGACGGCACCCCGTTCGTCCAGCTCTCGGACCTGTTCAAGGGGCCGACCGCCATTGCCTACAGCCGCGATCCGGTGGCTGCGGCGAAAGTGGCGGTCGAATACGCGAACCGGAACGAGAAGCTCACCATCGTCGGCGGCAGCCTCGGCGAGCGTAAGCTCGGCGTGGCCGACATCAAGGCCCTGGCGACCCTGCCCTCCCTTCCGGAGATGCGGGCGAAGCTCTTGGGTACGATCGCCGCGCCGGCGACGCGACTGGCGACGGTTATCCGGGCGCCGGCCGCACAGCTCGCACGTGTCTTGCACGCCCATGTCGAAAAACAGGGCGGCGCAGGTTCGTGAGTCGAAATCCCCTAACCCAGAAGTTCAGACAAGGAGCGAATTCAAATGGCTGATCTTGCCAAGCTGGTCGATGACCTCTCGAGCCTGACCGTCCTCGAGGCGGCCGAGCTCACCAAGATGCTCGAGGAGAAGTGGGGCGTGTCCGCCGCGGCGCCGGTCGCCGTCGCGGCCGCCGCACCGGGCGCTGCCGCGCCGGGTGCCGCCGCGCCTGCTGCGGAAAAGACCGAGTTCACGGTGATCCTCGCCAATGCCGGTGACAAGAAGATCAACGTGATCAAGGAGATCCGCGCGATCACCGGTCTCGGCCTCAAGGAGGCGAAGGATCTCGTCGAAGGGGCGCCCAAGACCGTCAAGGAAGGCGTCAGCAAGGACGAGGCCGATAAGATCAAGAAGCAGCTCGAGGATGCGGGCGCGACCGTCGAGATCAAGTAACGGTCGACTCGCCCAGCCGGTCGCCGGGGTGGAAGGCAGGCTTCCGCCCCGGCGAGATCCCCGCCGGCCGGGCATCGTGGTCAGGGGAGGTTGCGCGGTTTGCTCTGGGCGCCGCGATGGCGCGTTGACGAGGCGATGAGGAGTTCCATGGTGCAGTCCTTCACCGGGCGGAAGCGTATTCGCAAGAACTTCGGGCGCATTCCCGAGGTCGCGCCGATGCCGAATCTGATCGAGGTGCAGATGAGCTCGTACAAGAGCTTTCTGCAGATGGACGTGCCGCCCGAGCAGCGCAAGAACATCGGGTTGCAGGAAGTCTTCCGCTCCGTCTTCCCGATCAAGGATTTCTCCGATCGCGCGATGCTCGAGTTCGTCCGCTACGAACTCGAGCCGCCAAAGTACGATGTCGAGGAATGTCAGCAGCGCGGCATGACCTATGCGGCGCCGCTCAAGGTGACGTTGCGTCTCGTCGTCTGGGACGTCGACGAGACGACCGGGGCGCGCTCCATCCGCGACATCAAGGAGCAGGACGTCTACATGGGCGACATGCCCCTGATGACGGACAAGGGCACGTTCATCATCAACGGAACCGAGCGCGTCATCGTCTCGCAGATGCATCGGTCGCCCGGCGTGTTCTTCGACCACGACAAGGGCAAGACGCACTCCTCGGGCAAGTATCTCTTCGCCGCGCGCGTCATTCCGTACCGCGGCTCTTGGCTCGACTTCGAGTTCGACGCCAAGGACCTCGTCTACGTGCGCATCGACCGCCGCCGCAAGCTGCCGGCGACGACGCTGCTCATGGCCCTCGACAGCGAGCAGACGGCGAAGCTGCGCGCCGAACGTGCGGCCCAGGGCAAGACGCTTGAGCCCGGCGAGGCGCAGGGCATGACCGCCGAAGAGATCCTCGGCTACTTCTACAGCCAAGTCGTCTTCACGAAGACGAAGAAGGGCTGGAAGACCGATTTCAACGCCGAGCGCATGCGCGGCGTGAAGCTGACGAGCGATCTCATCGACGCCAAGACCGGAAAGGTGCTGGTCGAGGCGGGCACCAAGATCACGCCGCGTCTGGCCAAGAAGCTGGCCGACGAGGGCGTCACCGAGATCATGGTCAGCGCCGACGACATCAAGGGCCGCTACGTCGCCGTCGACATCATCAACGAGGAAACCGGCGAGATCTATGTCGAGGCGGGCGACGAGCTGACCACCCAGAACCTGAAGCTGCTCGAGGACGTCGGGGTGACGACCATCCCGACGCTGCACATCGACCACATCTCGGTCGGGCCCTACATGCGCAACACGCTGAAGGCGGACAAGAACACGTCCCGCGAGGAGGCGCTGATCGAGATCTACCGCGTGATGCGTCCGGGTGAGCCGCCCACGCTCGAGACCGCGGAGGCGTTGTTCCACGGCCTGTTCTTCGACCCCGAGCGCTACGACCTGTCGGCGGTCGGCCGCGTCAAGATGAACTCGCGGCTGGGCATCGACTGCCCGGACACGGTCCGCACGCTTCGCAAGGAAGACATCCTGGCGATCCTCAAGGTGCTGGTCGAGCTCAAGGACGGCCGCGGCGAGATCGACGACATCGACCACCTCGGCAACCGCCGCGTGCGGTCGGTCGGCGAGCTGATGGAGAATCAGTACCGCCTCGGCCTCCTGCGCATGGAGCGCGCGATCCGCGAGCGCATGTCGACGGTCGAGATCGACTCGGTCATGCCGCACGACCTGATCAACGCCAAGCCGGCGGCGGCGGCGGTGCGCGAGTTCTTCGGCTCGAGCCAGCTGTCCCAGTTCATGGACCAGACGAACCCGCTGTCGGAGATCACGCACAAGCGGCGTCTGTCGGCCTTGGGACCGGGCGGTCTGACGCGCGAGCGCGCGGGCTTCGAGGTGCGCGACGTGCACCCGACGCACTATGGCCGGATCTGCCCGATCGAAACGCCGGAAGGTCCGAACATCGGTCTCATCAACAGCCTGGCGACGTATGCGCGCGTCAACCAGTACGGCTTCATCGAGAGCCCGTATCGGCGCGTCGTCGACGGCCGGGTGACCGACGAGGTCGTCTATCTCTCGGCGATGGAGGAGAGCAAGTACAACATCGCCCAGGCCAACACCGAGGTCGACGCGAAGGGCCGCATCGTCGCGGACATGGTGAACTGCCGCCGCGGCGGCGACTTCGTCATGGTGCCGCCGGATCGCATCGACTTCATGGACGTGTCGCCGAAGCAGCTCGTGTCGGTGGCGGCCGCGCTGATCCCGTTCCTCGAGAACGACGACGCGAACCGCGCGTTGATGGGGTCCAACATGCAGCGCCAGGCCGTTCCGCTGATCCGTGCCGAGGCGCCGCTCGTCGGCACCGGCATGGAGGCGGTCGTCGCACGCGATTCGGGCGCCGCGATTGTGGCCAAGCGCTCGGGCGTCGTCGATCAGGTCGACGCGACGCGCATCGTCATTCGGGCAACCGAGGACGCAAACTCGGCGGCCCCGGGTGTGGACATCTACAACCTGCTGAAGTTCCAGCGCTCGAACCAGAACACCTGCATCACGCAGCGGCCGCTGGTGAAGAAGGGTGACGTGGTGAAGGCCGGTGACATCATCGCCGACGGTCCCTCGACGCAGCTGGGCGAACTGGCTCTCGGCCGGAACGTGCTCGTCGCGTTCATGCCGTGGAACGGCTACAACTTCGAGGACTCCATCCTGATCTCCGAGCGTATCGTTTCAGAAGACGTCTTCACCTCGATCCACATCGAGGAATTCGAGGTGATGGCGCGCGACACGAAGCTCGGACAGGAGGAGATCACCCGCGACATCCCCAACGTCGGCGAGGAGGCGCTCAAGAATCTCGACGAAGCCGGCATCGTCTACATCGGCGCCGAGGTCAAGCCGGGTGACATCCTGGTCGGCAAGGTGACGCCGAAGGGTGAATCGCCGATGACGCCCGAGGAGAAGCTGCTCCGCGCGATCTTCGGCGAGAAGGCCTCGGACGTGCGCGACACGTCGCTGCGCCTGCCGCCCGGCGTGTCGGGAACGGTCGTCGAGGTGCGGGTCTTCTCGCGCCGCGGCGTCGACAAGGACGAGCGCGCCTTGGCGATCGAACGTGCCGAGATCGAGCGGTTGGCGAAGGACCGTGACGACGAGAAGGCGATTCTCGAGAGGAGCTTCGCGGCGCGCCTGCGCGAGCGTCTGCTGAATCAGACGGTCGCGGGTGGCCTGCGCGGCCTCAAGGCGGGCACCAAGCTCACGCCCGAGGTGCTCGACCAATACACGCCGGGGCAGTGGCGCCAGATCGTGGTCAAGAACGACAAGGTCATGGCGGACATCGAGGCGCTGAAGAAGCAGTTCGACGACAGCGTGAAGGCGCTCGAGGCGCGCTTCGAAAGCAAGGTCGAGAAGCTGCAGCGCGGCGACGAGCTGCCACCGGGCGTGATGAAGATGGTCAAGGTGTTCGTCGCGGTGAAGCGCAAGCTGCAGCCCGGCGACAAGATGGCCGGCCGCCACGGCAACAAGGGCGTCATCAGCAAGATCGTGCCGATCGAGGACATGCCGTATCTCGAGGACGGTACGCCGGTCGACATCGTGCTCAATCCGCTCGGCGTGCCGAGCCGCATGAACGTCGGCCAGATCCTCGAGACGCACCTGGGCTGGGCCTCGGCACAGCTCGGCCGCCAGATCGGCGAGCTGCTCGACAAGATTCAGAAGAACGGCAAGGGCACGGTCGATCTCAGGAAGCAGCTGCAGAAGATCTACGGCAAGGACGTGCTGAAGGTGGACGGCGCCGAGATGTCCGACGAGGAGGTGATCGAACTCGCCTCCAACCTGCGCGACGGCGTGCCGGTGGCCACACCCGTGTTCGACGGTGCGCGCGAGGAGGACATCGTCGAGATGCTCAAGATGGCCGGACTCGATCCGTCGGGGCAGGTCTGGCTGTGGGACGGCCGCACGGGCGAACGCTTCGACCGCAAGGTGACGGTGGGCTATATCTACATGCTGAAGCTCCACCACCTCGTCGACGACAAGATCCACGCGCGTTCGATCGGTCCGTACAGCCTCGTCACGCAGCAGCCGCTGGGTGGCAAGGCCCAGTTCGGCGGTCAGCGCTTCGGCGAAATGGAGGTGTGGGCGCTCGAGGCCTACGGTGCCGCGTACACGCTGCAGGAAATGCTGACGGTCAAGTCGGACGACGTGTCCGGCCGTACCAAGGTGTACGAGGCGATCGTGCGCGGCGACGACAACTTCGAGGCCGGCATTCCGGAGTCCTTCAACGTTCTGGTGAAGGAGCTCCGCTCGCTCGGCCTCAACGTGGAGCTCAACCAGCGGAGCTATTGAGGCTAATTGCAGGACGGCGGGGCCGGACCGGTTGCGACCGGTCCCGCCGGACACCGTGGGGCGGAACGAGTTGAATTTCCGGCGGGACTGCCGAGGGGGCAGCGCCGCCGAGCGGGAGAACAGCATGAACGAAGTCGCGAACATTTTCGGCCAGCCGACGGGTCCGCAGCAGTTCGATCAGATCCGGATCTCGATCGCCAGCCCGGAGCGCATCCGGTCGTGGTCGTACGGCGAGATCAAGAAGCCCGAGACGATCAACTACCGCACCTTCAAGCCGGAGCGGGACGGGCTCTTCTGCGCGCGGATCTTCGGGCCGATCAAGGACTACGAGTGCTTGTGCGGCAAGTACAAGCGCATGAAGTATCGCGGCATCATCTGCGAGAAGTGCGGCGTCGAGGTGACGCTCTCGAAGGTTCGCCGCGAGCGCATGGGGCATATCGAGCTTGCCTCGCCGGTCGCGCACATCTGGTTCCTGAAATCGTTGCCGAGCCGTATCGGCCTTCTGCTCGACATGACGCTGCGCGATCTCGAGCGCGTGCTCTATTTCGAGAACTACGTCGTCATCGAGCCGGGCCTGACGCCGCTCAAGTTGCATCAGCTCCTCACCGAGGAGCAGTACATCAAGGCGCAGGACGAATACGGCGAGGACGCGTTCACCGCCAAGATCGGCGCCGAGGCGCTCAAGGACATGCTCGCCGCGATCGATCTCGAACGCGAACGCGAGGCGATGCGCGAAGAGCTCAAGGAGACGACCTCCGAGGCGAAGCGCAAGAAGCTCGTCAAGCGCCTGAAGCTCGTCGAGTTCTTCATCGAGTCGGGCAACCGGCCCGAGTGGATGATCATGGACGTGATCCCGGTGATCCCGCCCGAGCTGCGTCCGCTCGTGCCGCTCGACGGCGGCCGCTTCGCGACCTCGGATCTCAACGATCTGTACCGGCGTGTCATCAACCGCAATAACCGCCTCAAGCGGCTCATCGAGCTGAAGGCGCCCGATATCATCGTGCGCAACGAGAAGCGCATGCTGCAGGAGGCCGTGGACGCCCTGTTCGACAACGGCCGCCGCGGCCGCGTGATCACCGGGGCGAACAAGCGGCCGCTCAAGTCGCTGTCCGACATGCTCAAGGGCAAGCAGGGCCGCTTCCGCCAGAACCTGCTCGGCAAGCGCGTCGACTATTCGGGCCGTTCCGTCATCGTCGTCGGTCCGGAGCTGAAGCTGCATCAGTGCGGCCTGCCGAAGAAGATGGCGCTCGAGCTGTTCAAGCCGTTCATCTACTCCAAGCTCGAGCTCTACGGCATGGCGACCACCATCAAGGCCGCCAAGCGCATGGTCGAGAAGGAACGGCCCGAGGTCTGGGACATCCTTGAGGAAGTCATCCGCGAGCACCCGGTCCTGCTCAATCGCGCGCCGACGCTGCACCGCCTCGGCATCCAGGCGTTCGAGCCGGTGCTGATCGAGGGCAAGGCGATCCAGCTCCATCCGCTGGTCTGCACCGCCTTCAACGCCGACTTCGACGGCGACCAGATGGCCGTCCACGTGCCGCTCTCGCTCGAGGCACAGCTTGAGGCGCGCGTGCTGATGATGTCGACGAACAACATCCTGTCGCCGGCCAACGGCAAGCCGATCATCGTGCCGAGCCAGGATATCGTGCTGGGGCTCTACTACATCACGCTCCAGCGCGACGGCGAGAAGGGTGAGGGCATGGTCTTCAACGACGTCGCCGAGATCGAGCAGGCGCTCTTCCACGGCCATGTCTCGCTGCACGCCAAGATCAAGGCGCGGTACCGCACGGTCGATAAGGACAACAAGCCGGTCACCATGCTGGTCGAGACGACGCCGGGCCGGATGCTGCTGTCCGAAATCCTGCCGCGGCACCCGAACGTGCCGTTCAGCCTGATCAACCAACTTCTGACGAAGAAGGAGATCAGCAACGTCATCGACGCCGTCTACCGCCACTGCGGGCAGAAGGAGACGGTGATCTTCGCCGACCGGCTGATGGCAATGGGCTTCAGCCACGCCTGCCGTGCCGGCATCTCGTTCGGCAAGGACGACCTCGTCATTCCGGCGGCCAAGTGGAAGCTGGTCGAGGAGACCAAGGCGCGCGTCCAGGAGTACGAACAGCAGTACCAGGACGGCCTGATCACCCAGGGCGAGAAGTACAACAAGGTGGTCGATGCCTGGTCGCGCTGCACCGATCTCGTCGCCGACGAGATGATGCGCGAGATCAGCCGTACGAAGCCGGGCGAGCCGATCAACTCGGTCTACATGATGGCGCATTCGGGCGCCCGCGGCTCGGCGGCGCAGATCAAGCAGCTGGCCGGCATGCGCGGCCTGATGGCGAAGCCCTCGGGCGAGATCATCGAGACCCCGATCATCTCGAACTTCAAGGAAGGCCTGACCGTGCTCGAGTACTTCAACTCGACCCACGGTGCCCGTAAGGGACTGGCCGACACGGCGCTCAAGACGGCGAACTCGGGTTATCTCACCCGCCGTCTCGTCGACGTGGCGCAGGACGCGATCATCATCGAGGAAGACTGCGGCACGACCGAGGGCCTCGGGATGAAGGCGGTGGTCGAGGGCGGCGAGGTCATCGCGCCGCTGTCGGAGCGCATCCTGGGACGCACCGCGGCCGAGGACGTCACCGACCCGATGACGGGCGAGGTTCTGGTCCGCGCCGGCGAGCTGATCGAGGAGGCGGAGGTCGAGAAGATCGACCGCGCCGGCCTCGAGCAGGTCAAGATCCGTTCGGTGCTGACGTGCCAGAGCAAGAACGGCATATGCGCCAAGTGCTACGGCCGTGACCTTGCGCGCGGCACGCTCGTCAACGTCGGCGAGGCGGTCGGCATCATCGCGGCTCAGTCGATCGGCGAGCCCGGCACCCAGCTGACGATGCGGACCTTCCACATCGGCGGCGCCGTCCAGCGCGGTGCGGAGCAGTCGTCGGTCGAGGCGGCGTACGACGCCAAGGTGTCCGTGCGCAACCGCAACGTCGTTCTCAACAGTCAGAACATTCCGATCGTCATGGGGCGGAATACCGAGATCGTTCTGATCGACGAGAACGGGCGCGAGCGGGCGCGCCACCGCGTACCCTACGGTGCCAAGCTGCTTGCCGACGAGGGGGCGCAGGTCAAGAAAGGCCAGAAGCTCGCCGAGTGGGACCCGTACACCCTGCCGATCATCACCGAGAAGGAGGGTATCGCGCATTACGTCGACCTCATCGAGGGCGTGTCGATGCGCGAGGTCGTCGACGAGGCGACCGGCATCTCCAACAAGGTCGTGGTCGATTGGCGTCAGCAGCCGCGCGGCGCGGACCTGCGTCCGCGCATCGAGCTGCGCGACAAGAAGGGGAACCCGGTGACGCTCGCGAACGGGCTCGAGGCGCGCTACTTCATGTCGGTCGACGCGATCCTGTCCGTCGAGAACGGCGCCGAGGTCCGGGCCGGCGACGTGCTGGCGCGCATCCCGCGTGAATCGTCGAAGACCCGCGACATCACCGGCGGTCTGCCGCGCGTTGCCGAACTGTTCGAGGCGCGTCGTCCCAAGGATTACGCAATCATCAGCGAGATCGAGGGACGCGTCGAGTTCGGCAAGGACTACAAGACGAAGCGGCGCATCCTGGTCCGTCCGCTGGACGACAGTCAGCCACCGGTCGAGTACCTGATCCCGAAGGGCAAGCACATCAGCGTGCAGGAAGGGGACTACGTCCAGAAGGGAGACTTGCTCATGGACGGCAATCCCGTACCGCACGACATCCTGCGTATTCTCGGGGTCGAGGCACTCGCGACCTATCTCGTCAACGAGATCCAGGAGGTCTATCGGCTGCAGGGCGTAAAGATCAACGACAAGCACATCGAGGTCATCGTCCGCCAGATGCTGCAGAAGGTCGAGATCGTCGATCCGGGCGACACGACCTATCTGGTCGGCGAGCAGGTCGATCGCGAGGAGTTCGAGGAGGTCAACGCCAAGGCGGCCAAGGAGTCGCTGCGTCCGGCCGTAGCGCGGCCAGTGCTGCAGGGCATCACCAAGGCTTCGCTGCAGACGCGCTCGTTCATCTCCGCCGCCTCCTTCCAGGAGACGACGCGCGTGCTGACCGAGGCGGCCGTCCAGGGCAAGGTCGACAATCTGCTCGGCCTCAAGGAGAACGTCATCGTCGGACGGCTTATCCCCGCCGGCACCGGTGCCGTCATGAACCGGTTGCGGCAGATCGCCGCCGAGCGTGACCGTCAGCTCCTCGCGGCCCGCAACGAGTCCGAGGCGCCCGCTTCCGCCGAGAGCGGTCGCGACAAGGACAAGCCGCGGGCGATCGCGGGCAAGCGCCGCGCCCGCTCGGCCTAGGTCGAGCGCCGGATCCCGGACGTCGACGACGGCCCCTCCCGCCAGGGAGGGGCCGTTCGTGTTTCGGGCCGATTCGGGCGTCGTGACCGGTGCCGTGCGGCTAAGCTTCATCTGGGCCGTTACGGAGCCTTAACCGTGAAGCTCGATCGGACGGCCGCTGCTAGGACCTTGCTTTTATGGGGCTTTATCGGAATGCCCGAGCGGCGATCGATGGCGTCGACGTTAACGGGATTCGCTTGACGGGGTAGGGGCCGGTCCATATATTCCGCGCTGCCTTGAGGGACCGGTCGTCGGCTTCAGGTCCGAAACACGGTCCCGGGCAAAGTCAGACAGCGTTATCGCCGGATACGATCGGCGCTGTGAGCCCGAGGGAAGCCATTGCCGGCTTCCTGTCGGGCATTTGTTACGCCGGGGTCTGCCTCGCTCGGGCGGCCGCGACTATGGAAGGAATTGGGAATGCCGACGATCAACCAGTTGATCGCAAAGGGACGTCAGAGTCGGGTGGCGCGGAACAAGGTGCCGGCACTGAAGGCATGTCCGCAGAAGCGCGGCGTGTGCACGCGCGTCTACACGACGACGCCGAAGAAGCCGAACTCCGCGCTGCGTAAAGTCGCGCGCGTGCGGCTCACGAACGGCTACGAGGTCACGAGCTACATTCCCGGCGAGGGACACAATCTTCAGGAACACTCGGTCGTGCTGATCCGCGGCGGCCGCGTCAAGGACCTGCCCGGTGTCCGCTATCACATCATCCGCGGCACGCTCGACACCCAGGGCGTGAAGGATCGCAAGCAGCGCCGCTCCAAGTACGGCGCAAAGCGGCCGAAGTGAGGAGGGTTATTCATGTCGCGTCGTCGCGCTGCACAGCGTCGTGAAGTTCTGCCGGACCCGAAGTTCGGCGACACCGTTCTTACCCGCTTCATGAACTGCCTGATGTACTCGGGCAAAAAGTCGGTTGCGGAGACCACCGTGTACGGCGCCCTCGAGCACATCGAGAAGCGGACGAAACAGGATCCGATCAAGGTGTTCCACGCCGCGCTCGAAAACGTGAAGCCCGCCGTCGAGGTGCGTTCGCGGCGCGTCGGCGGTGCCACCTATCAGGTTCCGGTCGAGGTTCGGCACGAGCGGGGCCAAGCTCTGGCCATCCGCTGGATCATCGCGGCTGCGCGCAACCGTTCCGAGCACACGATGATGGAGCGGCTGTCGGCGGAGCTGCTGGAGGCTGCGAACAATCGCGGCGGCGCCGTCAAGAAGCGGGAGGACACGCATCGTATGGCCGAGGCCAACCGAGCCTTCTCGCATTACCGCTGGTAACAGGATCTTTCCCTTATGGCTCGCACCACCCCTCTCGAGCGCTATCGCAACATCGGCATCATGGCCCACATCGATGCCGGTAAGACGACGACGACCGAGCGCATCCTTTATTACACCGGAAAGTCCTACAAGATCGGCGAGGTGCACGAGGGCACCGCGACGATGGACTGGATGGAGCAGGAGCAGGAGCGCGGCATCACCATCACCTCGGCCGCGACGACGTGCTTCTGGCGCGACCATCGCATCAACATCATCGACACGCCGGGGCACGTCGATTTCACGATCGAGGTCGAGCGCAGCCTGCGCGTTCTCGACGGCGCGGTCGCGGCGTTCGACGGCGTCAACGGTGTCGAGCCGCAGTCGGAGACCGTCTGGCGTCAGGCCGACAAGTACGGCGTGCCGCGCATCTGCTACATCAACAAGATGGATCGCGTCGGCGCCGACTTCTTCATGTCGGTGAAGACGATCGAGGATCGTCTTGGCGCCCGGCCGCTCGTGCTGCAGTTGCCCATCGGTGCCGAAAGCCAGTTCGTCGGCGTCGTCGATCTCGTCCGCATGAAGGGCATCGTCTGGAAGGACGAAACGCTGGGTGCCGAGTTCGTCGTCGGCGACATCCCCGACAACCTCAAGGAGCAGGCGGCCGAGTACCGCGCCAAGCTGGTGGAAGCCGCGGTCGAGATGGATGACGCGGCGCTCGAGGCCTATCTCGGCGGCGAGGAGCTGTCCGAGGAGGTGCTCAAGGCCTGCATCCGCAAGGGCACGATCGAGGGCAAGTTCTTTCCGGTCATCTGCGGCTCGTCGTTCAAGAACAAGGGCGTGCAGCCGCTGCTCGACGCCATCGTCGACTACCTGCCGGCGCCGACCGACATTGCCGCCGTCAAGGGGACGAGCCTCGACGGCAAGACCCCGCTCGAGCGCAAGTGCGACGACAACGAGCCGTTCGCGGGGCTCGCGTTCAAGATCATGACCGATCCATTCGTCGGTTCGCTCACGTTCGTCCGCATCTATTCGGGCGTCCTCGAGTCGGGCACCGGCGTACTCAATCCGGTCAAGGATACCCGGGAGCGGATCGGCCGCATGCTGCAGATGCATGCGAACCACCGCGAGGAGATCAAGGAGGCTCGCGCCGGCGATATCGTGGCGCTGGCGGGGCTCAAGAACACGACCACGGGCGACACGCTCTGCGATCCCAACAACCCGATCGTGCTCGAGCGCATGGAGTTCCCCGAGCCCGTCATCGAGGTCGCCGTCGAGCCGAAGACGAAGGGCGACCAGGAGAAGATGGGCATGGCCTTGTCGCGCCTCGCGACTGAGGACCCGTCTTTCCGCGTCTCGATCGACAACGAGTCGGGCCAGACGATCATCAAGGGGATGGGTGAGCTCCACCTCGAGATCATCGTCGATCGCCTGAAGCGCGAGTTCAAAGTCGAGGCGAATGTCGGCGCGCCGCAGGTGGCGTATCGCGAGACCATCACCCGTACGGTCGAGCACGACTACACGCACAAGAAGCAGACCGGCGGCTCCGGCCAGTTCGCCCGCGTCAAGTTCCGCTTCGAGCCGCTGCCGCCGGGTTCGGGCTTCCAGTTCGAGAACGAGGTGGTCGGCGGTGCGGTGCCGAAGGAGTACGTGCCGGGCGTCCTGAAGGGACTCGAAGGAGCGCGCAACACCGGCGTGCTTGCGGGTTTTCCGGTGATCGACTTCAAGGCCGTCCTCGTCGATGGCTCGTATCACGAGGTCGACTCGTCGGCGCTCGCCTTCGAGATCGCGGCACGTGCGGCGTTCAAGGAAGGCATCGCCAAGGCCGGGCCGAAGCTGCTCGAGCCGATCATGAAGGTCGAGGTCGTGACGCCCGAGGACTACATGGGCGACATCATCGGCGACCTGAACAGTCGGCGTGGTCAGATCCAGAACATGGATGCGCGCGGCAATGCGCGCGTCATCACCGCGATGGTGCCGCTCGCGAACATGTTCGGCTACGTGAACACGCTGCGCTCGATGAGCCAGGGCCGCGCCACGTACACCATGCATTTCGATCACTACGAACAGGTGCCACAGCAGGTTGCGGATGAAGTCCGCGCCAGGATGGCCTGATCGGATTCAAGAGGATTCGGAGAAGCGACAATGACGAAGGCGAAGTTTGAGCGGACGAAGCCGCACTGCAACATCGGGACGATTGGTCACGTGGACCACGGGAAGACGTCGCTGACGGCGGCGATCACGAAGGTTCTGGCGGAGCAGGGCAAGGCGCAGTTCATGGCGTACGACCAGATTGACAAGGCGCCGGAGGAGAAGGCCCGCGGGATCACGATCAACACGGCGCACGTGGAGTACGAGACGGAGAAGCGGCACTACGCGCACGTGGACTGCCCTGGGCACGCGGACTACGTGAAGAACATGATCACGGGCGCGGCGCAGATGGACGGGGCGATTCTGGTGGTGTCGGCGGCGGACGGACCGATGCCGCAGACGCGCGAGCACATTCTGCTGGCGCGGCAGGTTGGCGTGCCGGCGCTGGTGGTGTTTTTGAACAAGTGCGACATGGTCGAGGACCCGGAGCTGCTGGATCTGGTTGAGCTGGAGGTCCGGGAGCTTTTGAACAAGTACGAGTTTCCGGGGGACAAGATCCCGATCATCCGGGGTTCGGCGCTGATGGCGCTGGAGGACAAGAACCCCGAGCTGGGGCGGGATGCGATCCTGAAGCTGATGCAGGCGGTTGACGAGACGATTCCGCAGCCGGTTCGTCCGAAGGACAAGCCGTTCCTGATGCCGATCGAGGACGTGTTCACGATTTCGGGGCGCGGGACGGTGGTGACGGGCCGGATCGAGCGCGGGGTGATCAAGGTCAACGACGAGGTCGAGATTGTCGGCCTGCGCCCGACGATGAAGACGGTGGTGACGGGCGTGGAGATGTTCCGCAAGCTGCTGGATCAGGGCGAGGCGGGGGACAACATCGGCGCGCTGCTGCGCGGCACCAAGCGCGAGGAGGTCGAGCGCGGTCAGGTGCTGGCGGCGCCGGGCACGATCACGCCGCACACGAAGTTCAAGGCCGAGGCGTATATTCTGACCAAGGAGGAGGGCGGTCGGCACACGCCGTTCTTCACCAACTATCGGCCGCAGTTCTACTTCCGCACCACCGACGTGACCGGGCAGGTGATCCTGCCGCAGGGCACCGAGATGGTGATGCCGGGCGACAACGTGACGATGGAGGTGCACCTGATCGCCCCCATCGCCATGGACGAGGGCCTGCGCTTCGCCATCCGCGAGGGCGGCCGCACCGTCGGTGCCGGCGTCGTCGCCAAAATCATCGAGTAGTCGCAAACCAGGGGTGCCGGACGCGGCAACACGGAGATAGACAATGGTTAACCAGAGCATCCGCATCCGGTTGAAGGCGTTCGACCATCGCGTGCTCGATCAGTCGACGAGCGAGATCGTCAACACGGCCAAGCGCACCGGCGCCCAGGTCCGTGGGCCGATCCCGCTGCCGACGAACATCGAGCGGTTCACGGTCAACCGCAGCCCGCACATCGACAAGAAGAGCCGCGAGCAGTTCGAGATCCGGACGCATCGCCGCCTTCTCGACATCGTCGATCCGACGCCGCAGACCGTGGACGCGCTGATGAAGCTCGATCTTGCCGCTGGCGTCGACGTGGAAATCAAGCTCTGAGGGACGTTGCGTCATGCGCACCGGAGTCATCGCACGGAAGATGGGCATGACCCGCCTTTTCGACGAGGCGGGCTCGCATGTGCCCGTGACCGTGCTGAAGCTCGACAACTGCCAGGTCGTCGCCGTACGCACGGCCGAGAAGGACGGATACACCGCCGTCCAGGTCGGCGTGGGCAAAGCGAAGGTGAAGAACGTTACCAAGCCCATGCGCGGCCACTTCGCGAAGGCGAAGGTGGAGCCGAAGCGCAAGCTGGCTGAATTCCGCGTCTCACCCGACGCACTGCTCGAGGTGGGATCGGAAATCACGGCGGCGCACTACGTGCCAGGTCAGTTCGTCGACGTCTCGGGCATCACGATCGGCAAGGGCTTCGCCGGCGCGATGAAGCGGTGGAACTTCCGCGGTCTCGAGGCCTCGCACGGCGTGTCGATCAGCCATCGCTCCCATGGCTCCACCGGCGGTCGCCAGGATCCCGGCCGGACCTTCAAGAACAAGAAGATGGCCGGTCACTACGGCGCCGAGCGTGTCACGGTCCAGAACCTGAAGGTCGTCGCGACCGATGTCGAACGCGGGCTCATCATGGTGAAGGGTGCCGTGCCCGGCGCATCGGGGGGCTACGTGCTGGTCACCGATGCGGTGAAGCGCAAGCTGCCAGAGAACGCGCCGATGCCGGCCGCCATCCGCAAGGTCGAGGCGGAAGCTCCCGCGGCGGCCGAGGGTAACAAGGAATGACGACGATGAAAGTCGCGGTTACGACCCTCGATAACAAGAAAGCCGGCGAGATCGAGCTCGCCGACGACGTGTTCGGTCTGCCCTCGCGGCCCGACATCCTGGCGCGCATGGTGCGCTGGCAGCTGGCGAAGCGCCAGCAGGGCACGCACGACACCAAGGAGATCGGCGAGGTCTCCGGCGGCGGCCGCAAGCCGTGGCGCCAGAAGGGCACCGGCCGGGCCCGCCACGGCTCGACGCGCAGCCCGCAGTGGCGCAAGGGCGCGGTCATCTTCGGCCCGACGCCGCGCAGCCATGCCTTCGATCTGCCGAAGAAGGTGCGCAAGCTCGCGCTCAAGACCGCGCTTTCGACCAAGTGCGCCGACGGCAAGCTCGTCGTGCTCGACAGCGTCGACGGGGCACCGTCGAAGACCAAGGAGCTCGCGAAGCGTTTTGCCGATCTCGGCTGGTCGTCGGTGCTGTTCATCGACGGGCCCACGGTCGACGAGAAGTTTGCGCGGGCGGCCCGCAACATTCCCGGCGTCGATGTCCTGCCGCAGCAGGGCGCCAACGTTTACGACATTCTCCGCCGCGACACGCTGGTCCTGACCCGTGCGGCGGTTCAGCACCTGGAGGCGCGACTGAAATGAGCGCGGCCAAGGCGAAGAAGCCGAACCTGAGCAAGGACGAGCTCTACGGCGTGATCCTGTCGCCCGTCATCACGGAGAAGGCGACGATGGGGTCGCAGTACAATCAGGTGACCTTCAAGGTCCGCAGGGACGCGACCAAGCCGCTGATCAAGGCTGCCGTCGAAGGTCTGTTCAACGTCAAGGTCAAGGCGGTGAACACGATCAATGTCCGCGGCAAGGTCAAGCGCTTCCGCGGCCATGTCGGCCGGCGGTCGGATTACAAGAAGGCGATCGTATCGTTGGCTGAAGGCCATTCGATCGACGTCACCACGGGGATCTGAGGCGGATCATGGCACTCAAGCAGTTCAAGCCGGTGACGCCGTCGTTGCGGTCGGTCATCCTGATCGATCGCAGTGACCTGTACAAGGGCCGGCCGGTCAAGAGCCTGACGGAAGGCAAGCCCAAGACGGGCGGTCGCAACAATGCCGGCCGCATCACGACGCGCCATCATGGCGGCGGTCACAAGCGTCTTTACCGGATCATCGACTTCCGGCGGCGCAAGTTCAACGTCGAGGGCACGGTCGAGCGGATCGAGTACGATCCCAACCGGACCGCGTTCATCGCGCTCGTGCGCTACAGCGACGGCGAGCTGTCCTACATCCTGGCCCCGCAGCGCCTCGCCCCGGGCGACAAGGTCATCTCCGGCGAGCGGGTCGACATCCGCCCGGGTAACGCGCTGCCGATGCGCAACATCCCGGTCGGCACGATCATCCACAACGTGGAGCTGAAGCCGGGCCGCGGCGGGCAGCTCGCGCGTGCTGCCGGCACGTTTGCGCAGCTGGTCGGCAAGGACCAGGGCTTCGCGCTGCTGCGTCTTTCCTCGGGCGAGGTTCGCCGCGTTCCGGCCGATTGCCTGGCCACGGTTGGCGCCGTGTCGAATCCGGACCAGCAGAACCAGTCGCTGGGCAAGGCCGGCCGCAGCCGGTGGAAGGGGCGGCGCCCGACCGTTCGCGGTACGGCGATGAACCCGGTCGACCATCCGCTCGGCGGCGGCGAGGGCCGCACCAAGGGGGGCCGTCATCCGGTCTCGCCCTGGGGCCAGCCGACCAAGGGTTACAAGACACGCCACAACAAGGCGACGGATCGCTACATCATCCGCCGCCGGAACGCGAAATAAACGGAGACTGTCGTGGCACGTTCGGTTTGGAAGGGTCCGTTCGTCGACGGATACCTGTTGAAGAAGGCGGAGAAGGCGCGGGCAAGCGGCCGCAACGAGATCATCAAGATCTGGTCGCGCCGCTCGACCATCCTGCCCCAATTCGTCGGCCTGACCTTCGGCGTGTACAACGGGCACAAGTTCCTGCCCGTGCTCGTCACCGAAAACATGGTCGGCCACAAGTTCGGCGAGTTCGCGCCGACGCGGACCTTTCATGGCCACACCGCGGCCGACAAGACGGCCAAGAGGGGTGACTGATGAGCAAGCAAGCGCGCGAGCGCCGTCTCAAGGATAACGAGGCGCGGGCCGTCGCCCGCGCCATCCGGGTCAGTCCGCGCAAGCTCAACCTCGTCGCGGCGCTGATTCGCGGCAAGGATGCGAGCAAGGCTCTTGCGGACCTCACGTTCTCGAAGCGCCGGATCGCTGGCACCGTGAAGAAGGTCCTGCAGGCCGCCATCGCCAATGCCGAGAACAACCACCAGCTCGACGTCGACCGGCTCTACGTCGCCGAGGCGCATGTCGGCAAGGCGTTCCAGTTGCGCCGGTTCCATGCGCGCGGCCGCGGCCGCGCGGCGGGCATCGTGAAGCCGTTCAGCCATCTGACCGTGATCGTGCGCGAGCGCGAGGAGCGGAAAGCCGGGGAGACCGCGTAATGGGTCAGAAAGTCAATCCGATCGGGCTGCGGATCGGGATCAACCGTACCTGGGATTCGCGCTGGTACGCGGACGAGGATTATGCGCGGCTTCTGCACGAGGACATCAGGATCCGCCAGTTCCTGAGCGAGCGTCTGGCCCAGGCCGGCGTGTCGCGGATCGTCATCGAGCGGCCGGCGAAGAAGGCGCGGATCACCATCCATACGGCCCGTCCGGGCGTGGTGATCGGCAAGAAGGGCGCCGACATCGAGAAGCTGCGGAGCGACCTCGCCAAGATGACCAACAGCGAGGTGAGCCTGAACATCGTTGAGATCCGCAAGCCGGAGCTCGACGCCAAGCTCATCGCCGAGAACATCGCGCAGCAGCTCGAGCGGCGCGTCGCGTTCCGTCGCGCCATGAAGCGGGCGGTGCAGTCGGCGATGCGTCTGGGCGCCCAGGGCATCCGGATCAACTGCGGCGGACGTCTCGGCGGTGCCGAGATCGCGCGGGTCGAGTGGTATCGCGAGGGACGTGTGCCGCTGCATACGCTGCGCGCCGATATCGACTACGGCGTCGCGACCGCGAAGACGACCTATGGCACCTGCGGCGTGAAGGTCTGGGTGTTCAAGGGAGAGATCCTGGCCCATGACCCGATGGCGCAGGACAAGCGCGCGGCCGAGCAGGCGCCGGCCCGCTGACGCCTTGATCGAGGAACACTGACGATGCTTTCGCCAAAGCGTACGAAATACCGCAAGGCCCACAAGGGGCGGATCCACGGCTTCGCCAAGGGCGGCACGACGCTCAACTTCGGGGCCTACGGTCTCAAGGCGCTCGAGCCCCATCGGATCACCGCGCGCCAGATCGAGGCGGCGCGGCGCACGATCACGCGCCACCTCAAGCGTGAAGGTCGCGTTTGGATCCGCATCTTCCCGGACGTGCCCGTCACGGTGAAGCCGGCGGAGGTCCGCATGGGATCGGGCAAGGGGTCGCCGGAGTACTGGATCTGCCGCGTCAAGCCGGGCCGGATCCTGTTCGAGATCGATGGCGTGTCGCGGGCGGTCGCCGAGGAGGCGTTCGCGCTGGCGGCGGCGAAGCTGCCGATCAAGACCCGTATCGTCTCGCGTGTGGGCGAGTGAGGAGGGAAGAATGAAAGCTTCCGACATTCGCGCCAAGACGACCGACGAGCTCTTGAATCAGCTGTCCGAGCTGCGCAAGGAGCAGTTCAACCTGCGCTTCCAGCGCGCAAGCGGACAACTCGAGAACACCAGCCGTGTGCGCCAGGTGCGCCGTGACATCGCGCGCATCCTTA
>Ga0207864_1000486_pt1 | contig 54601 bp, 32 predicted proteins | sample HigsolmetaAR202D_FD_184834 | JGI IMG/M metagenome (GOLD analysis project Ga0207864, IMG submission 184834) | Ionic liquid and high solid enriched microbial communities from the Joint BioEnergy Institute, USA - AR20-2-D (SPAdes) (version 2) ...
GTGGCGATCTCGAAGGGTAGATGGAAGCGCTGATCTAATTCATATTGCCACTGTTCGGCCAAGCTGCCCGGGCAGACGATCAAACAGCGTTGTAGGTCGCCCCGTGCGATCAGCTCTTTAATCAGCAGACCAGCCATAATCGTTTTGCCTGCGCCCGGGTCGTCGGCCAGCAAAAAGCGCAGCGGCTGGCGCGAAAGCATGGCATCGTAGACCGCTATGATCTGGTGCGGCAGCGGTTCAACCAGCGAGGTATGAACAGCCAAAACAGGATCAAAAAGATGCGCTAATCGAATGCGATGAGCCTCGGAGACAAGGCGAAATAGACTGCCATCGCCATCGAAGCTCCACGGTCGCCCGATTTCAACGATCTCAAGATCTGGTTCGCTGTCGCGGTACAGCAGTTGTGAGCCAGTTCGACCCATAGAATCTTTATAAATAAGTTCTAACGCATCACTGCCATACCATGTAACATCAACGACAGTTACACTTGCATCGGGCAGAATACCCCGAAGGCTAGTGCCACGGGTGAGATCTTCAAGGCGAATCATACGCTATCCCTCGCTGCTGCGATAGCATCAAAATAAACACCAACAGGTGCTACGATCAAGCATTGATTGGTGCTGATTACTGCAGACGGGCCTATTCAGTACAATACAAGAGTGATAGGAGATGATACAAGCGAGGTTATGGATGCAATACAAGCCAAAAGCATAACCTAAATATATGGTATAGATTGAGTATAGCACAATTTCATTACCACATTGGCAAGTAATTATGCCTATAATTCTCATCGTTGCCAAGCCAAGCACTTTTACCATATACCAGCCTACAGCCCACAAATGCGCACACGTCACCTAATCCATACCCCAAATCTTGACACACACCACACCTCGCGCTTAGTATAGGCGGCAGAGAATCCCGCTCGCCGAACACGACTCCCTCCGTTGCACTCATCTCCATCGACAGTTGCCCATCGCGTGTTGGAGAGCGTTCTCTGAACGACGGCTTGATTCAGTTGAAAAGGTCTACCGCTATCATTCGAGGCGGCGGACTTCCAACAATTCATTGAAGCCGTTTATGTGCTGGCAGAGCCGCCAGTGTGGCGATTGTCAACAGAGGAGTATAGTGTATGAACGGCAGAAGCTTCGATTGGCGAGTCATGGCGATTGTTTTGATAAGCGCGTTATTGGCGGGGTGCGGCTCGTCCACGGCAACACCGTCAGTCGCGCCGAGTACTATACCGAGCGCACCAACACAAGCACCACCAACACAAGCAGCGGCAGCACAGGCGGCGCCGACCCAAACCAGCAGCGCGCCCACGGCCAGCGCGAAGCCTTGGCCCACGCAGGAGTGGCAGACCGCATCGCCAGCCGAGCAGGGGTTAGATCCAGCCAAACTAGAGACGATGCTCAAAGCCGTGGAAGAGCGGCGCATCAACTTGCAGAGTCTCCTGATCGTCCGCAACGGCTACATCGTCAGCGAGACGTACTTCGGGGCGAACACGCCCAACACACGCTATCACCAATTCTCGGTCACCAAAAGCGTGGTGGCGACGCTGGTGGGTATCAGCATCGACACCGGCGCACTGCCAGATATCGAGCAACCGATGCTTGAGATGCTGGGCCGCACGCCGCCGGAACCGCCCACCCAACACCTCCAAACGATGCGGGTCAAGGATCTGTTGACGATGCGCACCGGATGGACGTGGACGGAGAGCGATGCGACCTACAATGCGATGTACCGCAGCGATGATTGGATCAATTTTATGCTGCGCCTGCCCGCCAGCGAGCAACCCGGCCAGCGGTTCGTCTACTGCTCAGGCTGTTCGCACGTGCTCGCAGCGATCGTTCAGGAACGCACTCAGACGCCGCTCTACGCCTTCGCCAAAGAGAAGCTGTTCGAGCCGCTCGGCATCGATTCGCCGCAGTGGGACGTGGATTCGCAGGGCATCCCGATCGGAGGATGGGGGCTATGGCTCACGCCGCGCGATATGGCCAAGTTCGGCTATCTCTACCTGAACAACGGCGAATGGGATGGTCAACAGATCGTTTCAGCCGAGTGGGTGGCCGAATCGACGAGCCTGCAAGCACGCACGGGCGGCTCGCTCGATTACGGATACCAATGGTGGATATCGGAGCGGCTTAAGGGCTATGCGGCGATGGGGCGCTACGGGCAAACGATCTTAGTGCTTCCAGAACAGCAAATCATTGTAGTCACCACCGCGCGCATCGATACGCACGACCCGATCTTCGAGCTAGTCGAGGAGTTTATCATTCCAGCCGTGCAGTAGAGTTGTGGATGTGTTGTGGCGTTTTACCTATAAGTTTTCGGTTATTCACACAACACCCTCCGCGTCTCAACTATACTCACGACATCGGAACAACAAACAACGCTTAACGCGGAGGAAGATACAATGAAAGCGCTACGCCTCTTTCCCAAAATCGTGATGGCCGTCGGTATCGCCTTTGCAGTCGGAGGTCTGATTGCAGCCGGAGCAGGTATCTACATCAATGGATTTGTGAAGCAGCAGCTAGCCGCCCAACAGATCGTCACTCCAGCCGATGCGTCTATCCCGAATACACCTGTGACCGACATCCCGACCGCGCTCAGTATGGCCGACATTATCCAGACGCACGCCGCCAAGAGCAGCAACGGCCTCTCCTACGCGCAGATGGGCAAGTACGCGGTTGAGAGCGGCGACCCGGCGGGCACCAACGATGCCGAAGCGGCTTTGAAAGATGCCAATGGCAACCCAGTGCCCAATGCTGCACGCAACACGCAGCTCACCGCAGCCAGCTTGGTGACCTCGCTCAGCCTGTCGGCGATGGCGCTCGGTGCCTCGTACGGTGCGATGGCCCTTGGCCTCGGCTTCCTGGTCCTCGGTGTGGTGATCACGGGCCTCGGCTATGCACTGCTCGGCCTGATCACTCCGGAAGTCGCCAAGCGCTTCGGCCTCCACCCAGTGACAGCGTAACGCTCTTGAGGCGAGTTGAGCCTCCGCTCCTCGCCTCACTCACCCAACATTTCCTCTCTAAAACGGCTGCTCAATACGAGTGGCCGTTTTGGTTTAGATTATTCATATTCATCGTTAAAAATTCGTTATAAATTATCATCGAGATGATTTGTCAACTAAACAGTTCAACCATATTATTTCCTACCTTTTCTTAATTTTTATCGAACACTATGTAGTCCCAGCAATTCCTGATACAAAACCTCTCTCCTACATACAATGATTGCTATTTCGACACGAAATCGTTGCCACACTGTATGTTCACTAGCACAAATCTCTAAATATCAGGTATAGTAAAATAGGGTTCTCAGATTGCAACTTTAACCTTCCAATTTCAGCAGTGCAGTTCGCGATATATTTGAGGGTGGGGTTATGCCACTTCATCTCCAATTGACGACGCAGCAGGGGTTATGTCGTGTTGTTGACGTTCGCACGCCCGGAGTGATACTTGCCGAGACAGCGCTCGATACGCTGCCAACCATCGATCAACTGTTGCAGGAGCCATACGTGCTTGGGCGGGCGCTGCTTGCCGCGCTTGGCGGCGAATCGCTCGCAGCGCAGTTGCAGCAGAGCGACGATGGAGTGTTGTTGCTTGAATGCGATGAGCAGGCTGAAGCGATCGCTTGGGAGTATGCCGTACACGAGCACTACTTTCTGGCCTGTGCATACGCGATGCTGCGTTTGGTGCCGCGCGCCCCGCTACCCGTGCGCCAGGGCACGCCGCGCCTGCTGGTACTCTGCGCCGATCCATTGGTCAACTCCAAGGGCGAGCCGACCGATCGCCTGAACTTCGATGCTGAACTGAACGCGCTACGCGATGTGTTCCACACAGGCCGGAAGGCCCTGTATGGCCAACAGATTCCACCTACGGCACAGCGCTTATTCGCGGCTTTATCCGAAGGACCAGCCCTGCTGCATATCAGTTGCCATGGCCACACCGTACCGTTCCAAAGCTCATCGGGTGTGTCTATCGATGCTGCCCTGGAACTCGAAGACGATTGTGGCAGACCTAAACTGCTCCTGGGCAGCGATCTCCGTATCCGTGCACCGCGTGGCAGTCTCCAGATGGTGCTGTTAAGCGCTTGCCAAAGCGCCCCTTTAGCCCGCGCCCTGGCACTCCAAGGGGTGCCACTGGCGTTGGGTATGCAACACAACTTCCCCGACCCCTACAGCGATGAACTGGCCGCCGAGTTGTACCGCACCTTGAACAACGGCTACGACCTAGCCGAGGCGACCCGCCTTGCCCGCAATGCGCTCGCCGATACTAATCCGTGCGCAGCAGGGATGCTGGTGACCTATACCTGCCAGAACGCTTGGCAGGCGTTTCAGTTGCCCGATGGGAAGCCCAAGCTGCAGCTTGGGCTTACTGATAATTGCTACCTACCCGCAAGCCTTTTAACTGGTTATGGGACGGTGATTGGGCGCGACGTTCTGCTAACTGAGCTTGCTAGTCTCTTTCATGAGCATACTACGGCGGTGACGATCGCTGGAACTGGCGGCATCGGTAAGACCAGTTTGGCCCGTGCGTTTATACAGCGTTTTGGCTGGCGCTTCGGGCGCGTGCTGGGGGTGAGCTTTGCTACGGCCTCGGTTGACGTGGCACGGGTCTGCCGCGAACTATTGGAGCAACTCGGGCTAGCCAGTAGCTTCCTTGCCGAGCAAGATGAGAGCGCAAAACAGCATACCGAACTCGTACAGACCCATAAGCGCCGCTTGGCTGAGCTCCAAAAACAGCATGCTGCTCTCGGTCAGCTTACCCCACCCCATATCATCACCGAGATCGCAGATATTGAGCGCGCTCTCGCAGACCTTGATGCTAATGATCCGCGCAATGAACAGCCAGAACGTTTAGTTGAGCGGTTGCTCCAAGCCATTCAACGTAATGATCTGGTATGGTTCGATAACTACGAGAGTGTGCTCACGCCCCAGGACGCTACCGACCCAACACAGGCCGAGGCGATCCAACGCTTAGCAGCCAAACTGATCGATAAACAAGCGCACTTGCTATTAACCAGCCGCGCCAAACCAGCTGGGCTACGTGGCGAACAGGTATTCCCCTCGAATGCTGAAATGGCGGGCCTAGAGAGCGAAGCCGCGGTGAAATTGTTTCTGCAGCACTCCCGCCGCTCCGACAATAAACCACCCGAGCAGCATCGGCATGTGGCACAGACGTTGGCCAAAGAGACCCACGGGCATCCACTGGCGATTATTCTGCTGGCTGGTGCGTACGATGCCCGCGATACCAGCAGCGAGCAGTTCTTGGCCGATTGGGGTGCATCGCTGGCACGCGCCACAAAACTCGGGCTTGATCCCCACCATATCACCATTGATGTTGCGATCGAGCGTAGCTTACAGGCCCTAGAGCCACCTAAACGAGCGCGCCTGATCGAGTTATCCCACTACGATGTACCCTTCTTTACCGAGGCTGCCGCGCTGCTCTGGGGCCTGCCCTACGATGAGAATGGTCAACCAACCAAGGAGGCCCTGGCGGAAGCCCGTATCGACTTAGCATTGTTTCATCGGCGCAGCCTGCTACAGGTGCATAGTACATTGGAGGGAAGCGACCAACCAGCCACCTATCAATTCCAGCCAGTGCTGCGCCAAGCACTTCATCTGCGCCTAGATTCTAAGGCGAACAAACCGGCTGGCTACTATATTTATGGTGCTTGGCTAGCCAAGTATGCATATGGCGAGATTATGCGGTCTGGATCGCTGGCACAACTGGTAAATCAATGTATGCCACTGCTGGAGGCTACAATCAACGAACTGCAGGGCGAACAGCGCCTCTGGCATATTCGCCGTGTTGCTTGGCTCTACCAACAGTATGGTGAACTGCAGAAGGCGCGTAGCTTATTAGAGCAAGCCCTAGAACAGACTGATGATGGGTCTGCAGTACGTAGTGCATTCCAATATCAACTAGCCCAGATCCATCTACGGCAGGGGCAGTATGAGCGCGCCATGTCCCTCTTCCAGCAGTCCCTCGATATCCAACAACAACTCCAGGATCTGCACGGCAAGGCCGCCTCCCTCCACGCTATGGCCCAGATCCATCGAATGCAGGGGCAGTATGAGCGCGCCATGTCCCTCTTCCAGCAGTCCCTCGATATCCAACAACAACTCCAGGATCTGCAGGGCGTGGCCGCCTCCTTAAGTGCAATTGCAGATCTCCATATGGGTACACAGCATTGGATGGAGGCTAGGAAACTACTACAAGAGGCACTCGCGATCTGCCAACAACTTAGTGATCGTGCAGGTATCGCGTTTAACCAAGTGAAGCTTGGCCAAATCTGCCTAGCGCAGGCCGACTATCCAGCCGCTCAGGCTCACTTCCAAAATGGCTTAGCCATCTTTGAGGAGCTTGGTATGCCGCGCGAAATACGTCAAGTGCAACAACTGATTGAGCAGTTGACAACCATGCAAACGCAGCAGCAAACCATTGAGAGGTCCATCGACGCGTGGATCACAAGTGGCAGCGAACCACAGCAGCGCATTGAACAATTAATGGCATTGCTCGATAGCTGTGCCCAAATGGCAGTGCATGTAATACATAGCAAGGCACCAGGTGCGGCACAACATCTCGCCGATGCGATCATACCACTGCGTGTAGCTCTCAAAGGCTGGCCGCCTGCGGCGGAGTTGCCACCTTTTAACACATTCCTCGGCTGTCTACAGGCATTGTTACGTCAACAACCTGCACAACTTGAGCGCCTACGTGCCAAACTGGATGCTGGCCTAGCCCAGGCATTACAACGTATTGAACAAAATATCAGCAATACCACACCAGAATCTCAGATAGAGCAACTACGGGCATACTTAGCCCAGACTATGCCCCAAGCCTTACGCGATAGCGATCAAGAGCGTAAAGAGCAATATACACGGCAACTTGAACAACTCGCGGCACAGGCTATTGAAGGAGAAGCTTGGCAGCATCTAGTCGCCCTACTGCGGGCTTGTGTAGCGCTCTTGCGTGGCCAAGCCTATGATGAGCAGAGCCTACAAGCCGAAGACCTCGTCCTACTACAGCAGTGGCAGCAACTAGCTCATGCACAAGTACCCGCAACTGTCATTACAGCTTGGGAGGCGAAGGATCAAGCAGCGCTTCAGCAAGCCCTTGCTGAATTGCCTGAGATCGAGCAACAGGCCAGCCTTGTATGGCTCCAACAACAGCAACAGGCTGCGCTAGAAGCTATGGACCCAGCCGAGCGCGAGGAAGCAATCGCTCACATGCAGCGCCAGCAAATCGAACAGCAGGCCGATGCTGCAGAGCAGGCCACTCAAGCCGCGCTTCAAAGCAACGATGAAGCAGCAAAAGCCGAATTGGCTGGGCGCCTCGTTGAGGCCGCTGAATATTTCGCTGAGGGAGAGGAGGCAGGATCGCCTTATGCTGAGTTAGCGCTTTTTCTGCAAGCATTAGCAGCGCATTTGCGCAATGAGGCACTGCCCATTGTCCCACCTCCATATGCTGAGCGTATCACGCGGCTTGTTACCGCACCTACCTCCTTGGAATAAAGGAACTAAACCATGTCACAACCACAACTCAAACTTGTCACCTGCATCCGTTGCGGGCATCGTTGGCAGGTCGATCTGCGCGCACTCGAGAAAGCAGATTCGGTGCTCTACCGGGGCGAACGACCATTACGCATTGAGACATTCCGTTTAGTTTGCCCAAAATCCAACACCGTGAATATGCTTGAAGTCACCTTCGAGGAGAAGTGAGATGCCAGAGGAAGAGGTCCGCGCTACACGGGTGCGCGCGCCCACGCCCGAGGAGGCAGCATTACACGAGTGATTTGTGGAGCAAGAGAAAAACCCAACCACAGCGCTCGATGAAGCTGCCAAACTCATCATCCAGCTTGTGACGGCGCTGTACGCCGTGGTGTTTGGCATCCTCGCCGTGGCGGCGAACCCGCTACCATCCTACCTCACCAATGGTACCGTGCACCTGTTGGGGGCGCTAACCGTGTTGGCATACCTATTCGCGCTGTTGGCCGCTCTCATCGTGGTGGTGCCAAGCACGTATCGCTACGCACGGGCCAGCCAAACCCAACGCCAAGCGGTATTCAATAGCCTGATGGGCCGCAAGGTCTGGGCGTTGCGTATCGCACTGCTGAGCTTTGCGGTCGGCAGCGTGGCCTTCGCAGCGCTGTTTCTGAGGGTTCTGTTTATATCGTGAGCGGTGCCTCTGTCGCAATCTACCGAGAGCATTTCCCTGATCAGCTTGAGAAGAGCTATTCCAAGGCGAGCATTACATAGACGGTAAACGTTTACCTACAGAAAATTAAAGCCGTCATGGGAATATTTCCCACCAAACGTCCGTATTTGTGGACGCCTATCAACGGTACAATCAGAGTAATTACATGGGTTGGTCGAGAGCTCGTATCTTAGGAGATAACGGATCAAATCATGTCAAACAATCTCCCCATAAACCAGGCTACAGCGCTGAAGCCTGGCATGTTTGTCCGCTTCCCGCTGGATGTGGAAGAGTATGCCTCTGATTTCCGTGAGTTCCGCATCGGTAAAATAGAGCACATTGATACAGATGCCTCGATCGCTACGATTCATGCATTGGTTTATGATCTGGATGAACATAAGCGCGGCGAGGTAAGCATTAAGGCGAGCGAACAACGTTTTGAGCGCCAGATCGAACAGATCAGCCGTTGCCGCGTGCTACAAAATAGCCCATTCCAAAGCATTGAGGATAAAACGGTACGAGGGCAGGTGCTCATCGCCTGCCAAGATGAGTTTACACCAGGTGTTCACCTTGAATATTTTGTGCAGATTGGCGATACCATTCGAACACTGAGCGAAGCCGAGTTTTTAGTTGGCTCCACCCGACAAGATCCCGATCCTGTGGAGCAAGCGCTCACCTACGAGTTCCATAACCCATCGTGGCATCATCCACGGGATCATATGGTCACCGCTTACAACGAACTGCATAGTTCTACCTTCGGCATCGAAGACCTGGTCGGCTCGCGCGTCTTCCTGCTCGCACACCAAGCCGAGGTGATTGCGCGTGTGCTGAGCAGCCCTGATTGCCGCTTTATGCTGGCCGATGAGGTGGGGCTTGGCAAAACGATTGAGGCGAGTGTGATCCTCAAGGCGCTGCGCCGCCGCAACCCCAAACTCAAGGCGCTGATTATCGCGCCCGCCTCGCTCACCCATCAGTGGCGCAACGAGTTGAACCAAAAGTTTTGGCTCGACCTGCCGATTGTGCAACCCGGCGCGAAGAATCTTCAAAACCAGGCGGGAGTGATCATTAGCACCGAAGATCTGGCTGAATCCCAGGTCTACAGAACGGTGATGCTGCAGCATCATTGGGATCTGGTCATCATCGATGAAGCCCACCATCTACGCAAAAATCAATCGCTCTACGACTATATTTGTCAGTTGACGGCGACGGCTCCAGGTGTGCTGATCCTGACCGCTACGCCGATTCAGCGTCACGCAGAAGAGTACCTTGCCCTCCTTCGACTGCTTGACCCACAGCGCTACCGTACCGAGAGCGTCGAGTCGTTTCGACGGCTATTGGATGCACAGCAACCGATCCGAGCCGCTATTACGCTCACACAATCGCTGTTGAATACCGATGATGTTGATACCGAAGAGTTTGTTGAAGAACTAGAGCCACTGGGCGACGTTCTTGGCGACGACACAACCCTCGTTGAGATGCTGAATGAGTTGGCGACATTAGAAGATTCGCCTGAGGATGCGCGTGAACTCGCCCAACAGATCGTCGCGTATGTCAGCACCAACTATCGGATCGAGAGTCGGATAATCCGCAACCGACGGGCGAATCTACAACTCGATCTCCCACAACGTATACTCAACACACAGTTTAGTTATACCCCCACTGGCGAGGAGAGCCAATTGCTCGACGAGTTGTACGATTATGCGCAAAGCTACGTGAACGCCTGCAATGCGAGCCCAATCGCCATAGAGTATGTGCGGATCTTGCTGCATAGCGCTGCAAGCAGTCCACAGGTGCTCTGCGAGCTACTCAACTTGCGAGAAGAATCGTTGCGGCAACCATCGCGGCAAGCCTTCGAGGTAAAGACACTGCTTGGGCCTGCCGCTCCACGTCAGGAGGCGCAGCGCCAACGCTATGTGATTGCAGCCGCGCCCGCACCCGCGAACGAGCGCGACACGATCAGGCGCCTCGCACGCCAAGCCGAACTGTGGCGCGAAGAAACCGACCAACTTATCGCATCGGTGCGTTTGTCCACCATCAACACACCAAAGCCCAACCGCATCACGCAATGTCTGCGCGCTGCTTACCTTGAGGTGAACGATAAGAAAAACGCCAAGGTGCTGATCTTCACCAATTGGGTGCAGACAGCCACTCTCATCGTCAAAAAGCTTCGTTCGCTACTTGGTCATGCTGCTGTGGTGCAGTTCACTGCCGATATGTCGGAAGCCGATCTGCAGGATGCAGTCACCCGTTTTCAATCCGAGGATGATTGTTCCATTTTGGTGTGCGACGAACTCGGCGGCGAGGGGCGCAACTTCCAGATGGCCAACTGCATTATTCACACGGATATCCCGTGGACGCCTGCCCAGGTGGAACAACGTATCGGGCGTGTTGATCGCCTTGGGCGCACGGATGATGTTCGTTCAATTGTAGTGTTCGCGCACGACACGCTAGAACACGATCTCTTCCGGCTGTGGGACGAGGCGCTTGAGTTGTTCACCCGCTCGATGAGTGGTATGGAGATCGCTCTGGAGGAGACGCAGGACCAGATCACAAAAGCGCTCGCCCGCAGTGTGCGCCAAGGCCTCGCAGATCTGCTCGATACCGTACGCGAGCAGTCCGCTGCACTACGCGAGGAAGTCGAAAAAGAGCGCCTCTATGAGAAAGAGACCGACAATAAAGAGCTACGCCAACAGTTCAAATCGATTAGTGATCGTTATCGCGATGGCAAACTCATCCGCGATGCAGTGCGCAGTTGGACGTCGATAGCAGGCCTCTCCAACTTCCAAACGCAGGGCGATATCACGATCTACAATACGCGCAACTTTAAGATCAATTCGATGACTAGAGCGCGTTTTCTGCCGCCAAACATGACGGAAGCCGCGCGACGGATTGGCAATACCCGCACCACACAGATCATAGGAACGTTCAACCGCGACCTTGCTGTACGGCGCGAAGATTTGGTCTTTTTTGCGCCAGGAGATGATCCTTGGACCGATGCCGTGATCACCAATGCGTTGGAGAGCGACCGTGGGCGTTGCTGTGCCGTTGGGTTTAAGCGAAATCTTGCGAAGGGCGGGGCATTCTTTCAGTTGCTCTACTCGTTCCAAATCAACCCTCACTATCTCTACCAAGCGCGCCTTGATCCGATCTATCTGCTGCATGCGCAGAGCTATTTGCCCCGGCCCTATCTCGAATTACTTGTTGATATCGATGGGGAGATCATGAAGCGCAACGATCCGCGCAGACAACTACTTGAACTACCATTCAAGGATTCGTCGCTCAGGCATCTTGGAATGCGTAAGACAAACGAACATGGTATCTCTGCCATCAATAGTTTCCGCGAACGCTATCCCGCAGATGTTTGGTCGGATATGGTGCGCACGTCTACAGAAGCCGCGATGCAGTTTATTCTCGAAGATGTGGTCGAGTACGCGGCGGAGCGCGCCGATGATGCCGCCCGGGAATTTGCACGGCGTGTTGCGGGTTGGGAGGCGGGGTTACGGTGGCAAGCACAGCATGGCAGCGGCTCTGAAATCGAGCGACCCGCGCTTGAGAAATACCGACGCGCCACTCAGGCATTGGTTCAGGGCATTCGCCACCACCTGATTCGGCTCGAATCGATCTGTTTTTGGGAACCGTTTGAGGAGGAATGATGGGGATCGATTCAATCTTCGCAATGACGCGCGAACTCCTTCTCGATCCACAGCCCAATTATCTTGCGTTCGAGCGACGTGTCGAAAGCATCCGTGCTCAACTCGATCAACTCGATCAAGCGCGCACCATACCGATACCACGACTCGCCCAAGCGCTCGCGGGTCTCGCCACTGACCAAGCAGGCTACGCCGATATTGCAGTGCTGCTCCGACAGATCTGTCGGTACAGTGGCAGCGGACTAGAGATTCCGGCATCGCTCTGGCAGGCGATCGAGCGCGCGTGCCCAGAATCTGGCCTGATAGCGATTGGTGGCACACAGGACCAAACTATCCATATCGATGCCGCAACCTGGCAAACATCCTGGCTCGATCATCCCGAAAGCATCGATCGGCTGGAACTACGGCGCTTCGATACACCAACAGTCGCTGATGGCGCGCTCTACGCGATGAGCAAAGGAAAATGGACGAGTTACCAATCGGAAGCACAGAAAGCCGCAGTCCAACATTTTCTCTTTGCTGCCCCTGGCACCACCACGATCGTGACATTGCCCACAGGAGCGGGGAAGAGCCTCTGCGCGCTGCTACCAGCTTGGTCGGAGTCGCGTGGGGGCACCATCAAAGGTGGCACGACTCTCGTGATTGTGCCAACGGTGGCTTTGGCGCTTGACCATTATCGCCGTGTCAAAGAGTTCTTCCCGCACCCAAAGAGCGAGGAGTTTGCGCCGCACTGCTGGACAAGTGGCACCGATCAGGGCACACGCGAGATCATACGTCGTGGTCTGAAGGCAGGTACGATCCCAATCCTGTTCCTCTCGCCCGAAGCGTTGATCAACTCTGAATTGCACGATATTTGTCTGGATAGCGCATCCCGTGGCTCCCTTCGACGGTTGGTGATCGACGAAGCGCACCTGATCGAGACGTGGGGCGCTGGATTCCGTACCGAATTTCAATTCCTTTCAACCTACCGTCGCCAACTGCTCAAACAATCGAACAACCAACTTCGCACACTGCTGCTCTCGGCTACTCTCTCCATCAGAGCCATGGTGCTGCTTGAAGATCTCTTTGTCGATGATGAACGACTGACGACGATTCACTCTAGTCGCCTGCGGCCCGAGATCGGCTATTGGCTGAACATGAGTGATACGAGATGGGAACGGAGAAAGCGATTGCTCGAAGCATTGCGTTATCTCCCTCGTCCGCTGATTCTGTATGTCACACGGCCCGATCAAGCGGAATACTGGCTGAAAACACTGCGGCAAAGTGGATATCAACGAGTCGCCGCCTTCACTGGTGAAACCTCCACAAAAGATCGCGAAACATTGATCTCACGTTGGAACGATGGACACATCGATGTGATGTGCGCCACTTCTGCGTTTGGCTTAGGCGTGGATAAGCGCGATGTGCGTGCGGTTGTGCATGCCTGTATTCCCGAGAATATCGATCGCTTCTACCAAGAGGTCGGGCGCGCAGGTCGCGATGGCTGCAGTGCGATTAGCTTGGTCTGCGCAGAACCGGGCGATTTCGACGTAGCCGAGAGTATGCTCTACAAATCGCGCATCACAACCGAGCGTGCGTTAGCCCGCTGGCGGGGCTTGATCAACTCCGGACACATACTCGATAGTTCCTCCAACAGCATGGATATCGATATGGATGCAGTGCCTCCGGAGGAGCCTGACATGCGCCGCAGCCAAATGAACCGCGAGTGGAACGAACATACCTTATTACTGACTCAACGGGCAGGGGTATTGCAGATACAGGAGGCGCGGGTCGATACTCGCCCTGACGCACCTCGTCGAAGCGATGGGCAGCCGCCGCTCCGAATGATTGTGACGTTCAGAAAGCCGGATGCCGCCAATGATCCGGAGGTTTTTCAGCAAGCGGTCGGTGCAGCGCGAGAACAGGAGCTCAATGATTTAATCGAAGCAACCAAGCAGATGAGCAGTTTCGTCAACGATACTATCGCCGCGCCAAAGACGTGCCTCGCTTCTACGCTAGCCAGGATCTACCCCAATACGGCCCGTGCGTGCGGCAGTTGCCCGAGTTGTCGGCGCAACAATCATCCGCCGTATGCCGAACCTTTGCCGCTACATGTGGAATGCTTCCACGATCAGCCGATTAGTGAATATCTGAACAACGACCTTAGAGTGCTGCTTGGTTCATCGCAGATGCTCAACCTGCTGTACGATCCACAGATCGAGCAGGCAAGCTTGATCCAAAGTTTAGTGGGCTTGGTTGGCTTGGGAATCCAACAACTCATCCTGCCAGACAGCATGCTAACAGCAACGTTTGCCACAAAACTCACTCAGGCGCTTGCTGAGCATGCGCGCACCCCACACCATATCGTATCACTCAATATCCTTACGAAACTCGAGAAACATGCTATTGCAGCTGTACCAACCGCTGCGCTCTACCCGAACGATGAATCGGAGGCGGACCGCCTTCATAAGATACTACGCCGCGCCTTGCAGCCAGGCGTTGTTCGTCTTAATATCGCCCCACGTTCGCTGTATCTCCCTAGTGAGCATGGCCGCCTCATTGAAAGGGTCGGGGGTCTCTCACGAGATCTGATAGAAATAGCTAACACCGCCGATATATCACAGATGGATCTATTGTGAGGAGAAGGTATGGCCTTCGAAATTCTGAATAATAGCCAGGTCACGCCAGCACGCCTCCATGCCATGGTACGGCTGACCTCACGCATTACAGCGCCTAATCGCGAGAAACTCTACGATCTGCTCCAACCTGAAGATGCCCTTGGGCTTAACAATCAAGAAGCGGCCAGGGGCGTCTTTACCGCCGCTCGTAACTGCGGCCTACTGGAAGAGGATGAGCAGAAAATAGTGAAGTTGCAAGTGGACCCAGGCCGCATCGAAACGCTTGAAGATTTTCGACGGCACATGCAGCGGATACTGCTCGGCATCACCGATGATAACGCCGACAACTACTTGCTTAATATCTATAGCGCTTGGTACGCAGTGCAAGATGAGCGTATCTTCCAATATGATAATAAAGCCCTAGAAACACACTTTAATGAGCAGATCTTCCCTCATGCCGAAGAACGCGCATTCAATACTACCAAATTAAATGGCTGGCGCGACTGGGCGGTCTTTTTGGGGTTAGGCTGGAACTTACGCTTAGGTTCGCGGACCATCGTTGTTCCCGACGCCTACGATCGGCTCAAACCGCTCCTCGATCAACTACTGCCCGAGCCGAATCAGCCTGTCCTGTTTGGGATGTTTATGGATCAGCTTGCTGAGCTTTGCCCCGAACTCGATGGGGGATTGCTTTTTAACCGTTGTTGGCAAGCGAGCAGAGGTTCGGAAGTACGGGGCAATCAACTCAGTCTCATGCTCTCCAGTGCGCTACGAGGACTGCATGAACATGGAGAGATCGAACTTAGCCTCGTCGCTGACGCCGCCTCTAAATGGCAACTCTATCCGGCCCTTGGTCATCAGTTCGCCCAGGTATCGCATATCCAACGCAGGAGGGCTGCATGAGCACTTTTAAGCGCTATCAATGCTGGCATCACGAGCGTATTGGCGAGGTTATCAATAAAGAGGCTATCGCCGTCGATATTGCTGATTTTATGGCAACCCACACACCGCTCGGCCAGATTCGCAGAGTGCAGGCGGGCGACGGCCAAGAACTCAGCGAAACAACGTTGTTAGAAGATCTCATTCGCGGTGCTCAGAATGATCGTCATATTTTTACGGTGATTCAAGGCATCCCAGGTACGGGCAAATCGCACCTGATCCGTTGGTTGTACGAGCGTTACCAACGCGAACGGGGCGAACTGGAGACCGTTCTGCTCATCGAGCGCGCTCAGAATAGCCTACTGGGTACGCTACGCCAAATTATTGCCAAGCTCGATATTGTAAGCGATTCCTTGCAACAGCAGATCGACAAATTACGAGGCGCCGCCGATAGCCTCTCAGCTCGTGCGCTGAAGGATAATCTGCTCGATCAGTTGCGTATTGCCACTTATGAATATGAGGAATCATCAAAAGGCCAAATTAGGCGGAATATCGAACATTTTCTGCTTGACCCCAATATACGCACCTTCCTGAAGCGCGATGGAGGACCGCTTGACCGGATCGCATCGTTCCTGACGAAAGGACGGCAAAGGGAAGAGAGTAGCGATCGCCCCGAATTTCAAGCCGATGATTTTCAGATTGAATCTGCCTTACTACGCTCTCTACAGACCCATGGTTATGCTGAAGCCCGTACCCTGGCAGAAGCGCTTGACCTCAGGCCAAATCTACGCGATGATCTCGCCGCTTACCTGAACCGTCTGCTCGATTATGCGATCGGCCATACTGTGGCGCTCTCGGCGGATGATCTGCGCCAAACGTTCAACGAACTGCGACGCGAGCTACGACGTCAGGGCAAAGGCCTCGCGCTGTTCATTGAGGATATTACCGCCTTTACAGGGATCGACCAAGGCCTGATCGATGTGCTAGCTACACAACACACCGGTGAGGCCAACCGCGAGTTCTGCCGAATGACATCGGTGATCGGCATCACCGATGACTATTATCAGAGCCGCTTCCCCGATAATCTTCGTCAGCGCATCACCGACCTGCTGACGCTCGATTACAGTGTTGGAGATAAAAAAGCGGCGGGTCTGCTGCACTCACCAACGGCAGCCGCACATCTATCAGCACGCTACCTCAATGCGATGCGCTCTACTCAAGCCGAGATCAAACTGTGGTTTGAAGATGGTGCGCAGGAGGAGCGCATCCCCAATCATTGTACCGACTGTCCTCACCGCGAAACGTGCCATGCGGCCTTTGGAGCAGTCAATATCGCGCCACCCGATAGTCCACCAGTCGAGGTAGGCCTCTACCCATTCAACCAACAGGCGCTGTGGAACATGTATCAAAGGTTGGACGAAACGCTCTTTGCCCGCACTCCGCGCTCGTTGTTATACCAAGTGTTGTACGATGTGCTCCAAGCCCATGGGCCGAAGGTGCTTGCAGGAAGTTTCCCACCTGCACCCAAAGAGCTTGCACCTGGCATTCCCGAGCGTAATCTGCCAGCCCTCGCCGAACCAGTACAACAACGCTCACTGCGTAGCCAAGCTGGCTCCGACGAGTCACGAGTCCAATCGCTTATCCTCTTCTGGGGAGATCGCACCATCACTATTCGGCGCGAAGGTGGAGTACAAACGGTGGGCAATCTTACGCCCCAAGTGTTTCAAGCCTTTGACATCAAACCTATTGAGGGCTTAGAGAGCGGTTCCTCATCTATTCCAGAGCCGACAAGGACTTCTGTTGAAGTCCCTGAAACAAAGAATGATCGTACTGAACTTCCTCCAAACCCCAGACCAGAGCCAGAACCAGTAACTGGTACAAAATACGATGCCGATATCGAACGTTGGCGCACTGGCGGCAAACTAGAACAATATGAGGATCTGCGTCGATTCCTCATTACATTTATTGAACATGCTATCGATTGGGGGCTGCATGGCGTCCCTGCAGGTATGGTCGATGAACGTATCAAGCCAGGACGCTTCGAGATCGAAGGGCAATCGGGACGAGCCTCAGGGGATCGCCTGGTCTTTCAGCGTAGCAACGAACTAGCATATGTGCTCCAAGCCCTCGCAGATCTTCAGACCTATGGAACAAATATTCGTCCCGATATACTTGGCGCGCATATGGTGACGCTCAACAGTTGGCTGCGGGCAAACGAACAGCGAATCATCAACTTTGTGCTTCAGCCAAGCGCCGATCAACCGAGCCCGATGAAACTCGTAGAGTTGCTCCTCCTCGACTGCCTGTTGATCGATATGCTCAGCGGCAACCTGCGCAGCACATCCACCACGCCAGTGGATCTACTGAAGACGATTATCAAACACGCAGCGGTGGAAATATCCAATCGACCATCGACCGAACAGGATTGGAGCTTGCTTATCCAACGGGCTGGGGAAACTCACAGTCGCGAATGGGTCAATCTGCTACGCAACATTAGGAGTTCGCGTGCCCGTTCCTGTCGTTCTCAATTGCTCAAACAACTGAATCAACCACAGGGAACGAGTTCAAGTATCCACTTTTTAGATGCAGCAACGGCCCTGGATATCCTGTCTCGGCTGAATAAACGCGATTGGATCTTGCGGGAAATTCCCTCTATCGATGAACGAGCAACTGCGATCTGGAAGGATGCGAGCACTGTATACACGCAGATCGCCGAGCGCCTTGACGATGTGCTTAGTGCTGAGATAAGCTATCAGGCTGCCAAGCTTCAGGAACTCAAAGAGAAACTCGGAGAGGACACAGCAGACACAGTGATGAAGGAAGTTGACGCATTCCTCAACACACTGAAGGACAATAACATTCCGTATACGCTGAAAGAAGCACCCGGCAAAGGCAAGTTGTTACATGAGACAATACAATTTATCAACACAACGTGTGAGGAAAAAGGGCGGAAAGAACGAGCGGTTCGCATCTCGGCGAGCGAGCGCTATATGCAACTGTTGCATGGCTTTGTCACTTATCTCAACGAAGTAAACGAGTTAGCAGGCAAGATCAACACTCAGCAGAAGCAGACGATCTCTCAACTCCAAGCCAACAACAGCGCAATGCAGTTGGAAAAGAATACACTCGCAAAATACGATGAGATTCTGACGCTTCTCAATAGCCTCACGGCAAGCGCTCAACCTCAGGAGGTGCATCAATGATCACAGCTCTGCTCAAGGAAACGTGCAACAACATCGAACAGGCAAAGCATCTCAAGAAGGCACAGAGCGAGATTAAAGACATCGAAGCCACTTCTAATGAGCTTGAGAAGTTACTGACATCCACACGTCAACTTGCTTTAACAACTACGACTTGTGGCGAACGATTGGGCACGGCGATCATTGCCTCGGTGCTCGCTCAACTTCCACCTATCACACAAGAAGTCCAAAACTCAAAACAGCGATTTAACTCCTCTAATCGCCGTGAAACGCTTGCGCTCTATAACGTAGGACGTAAAGTGCAAGCTACGTACACTGATCTGAGCGAGCGTTGGAAACTCTACGCTCAAGATCAGTTAGCGCCGTACCTGGAATTGCTGCGCTTAGTAATGTACCTACCGGAGGTGGCAGCCAACCAAACAAAGATTCAAGAGCTTACTGCCTCCATCAAGCAGCACGCCGAGAAGCCCCCACAAAATAAGGCGCAACTCGCGCAGTTCGATGAACGGCTGCGTCAACTTGGCGAATACCTCGATAGCATCGCTCATTTGCCCAAAGAGGTGCAATCATTCCTCGGCAAAGTGGTTGAGGGCACTGCCACTCTTGCGGATCTGAACTCAACTATCCTGCAATGGATTCAGGATAGCAATCGATCGAGCTCCTTCTCGATCAGTTTTATCACCCGAAGGAGCTAAACTATGCCTGCGGTCGCATTTAGCCAATCAGATCTCGATAAATTAGCCAACGAGATTCTCACCATTGTAGAGATGGAGGAAGTTCGCTTGCTCAGCTGGGGCTTCATGCGTGTGCAAAGCGATCTTAAAGCGGAACTCCCGCCATTACTCCATCGCCTCTCACCGATCGGCAGCGAACTTTGGAATAGAGCGAGCGCCAACGGGATCACACTTGAAGAAGTAATTGATAATTTGGTCGAGCGACGGCTCGTGTTCGAGAGCCAAGGCCAATACCGCAGCCGCTTTGCCGAGGCGGTGCGTTTGCTCTTCTTGCTCCGACAGGTGATGCCTTGGTTACCCTGGCAAGATGCCCCTAGACTTGTGAGCGATCTCCGACTGCACCTTCAGCGCAGGCGTTATCCGCGTCGCGATATACCAAGTTCGGCGCTTCTGCAGGTGCTCGAGACATACAACGCTCACGAGATCGCCCTGCTCGCTGCCGATGCACTGCTACGCTCCCACGATAATGAACCGTTGGCACTGGCTCGCTTCCAACTCGATGCAGCCGCCCGACTATTTGAGGCGTTACGAGATCGTGGCGATAAGGGTATTGTGATTGGTGCGGGCACTGGCGCAGGTAAAACGAAAGCCTTCTATGTACCAGCACTCGCACATATCGCCGCCGATGATAGCGAGACACATGCCCCAAAGGCGATTGCGATCTACCCTCGCATTGAGTTGCTGAAGGATCAATTCGCTGAGGCATTCAGCGAAGCCCGCAAACTCGACAGGGTGCTGCAACAACACAACAAGCCACCCATTGTCGTTGGCGCGTACTACGGCGATACCCCAACCGATGCCAAGCAGTTGCTCGAATCCGATCCTAAACGAAACCAAGGTTGGTCGCCCAACAGCGCAAGAGACGGCTGGATCTTCCCCATGATGCCTTGCCCAACTTGCAATGGCGATCTAGTTTGGTACAAAGAGGATGTGGAGGCTGAGGTCAAGGCAAATAAGAAAGGCAAGTATGGCAATTTTGCACGCCTGCAGTGCGCTTCATGCCGCTTGACCATTACTGCCGATACAATCGCGCTCACCCGTAGGCAGATGATTGAACGCCCACCGGATATCTTATTCACCACCACTGAAATGCTGAATCGACGGTTGAGCCGAACTGATGAGCATGCATTGTTTGGTATAGGCGTGAAGTATCCGCCCCGTCTCCTGCTCCTCGACGAAATTCACACATACGAGGGTATGAGTGGCGCGCAGATCGCGTATCTCCTGCGGCGTTGGCGACACGCGCGAGGTCACCGCCCGGGGCAGGGCTTGGTCATCGTTGGATTATCCGCCACGCTGACCCAAGCCGAGCCGTTCTTCGCCCGACTCACGGGTCTCCCGATCGAGCATGTGAGCTACGTAACTCCTGCCGAGGACGACATGCTTGAAGAGGGAGTGGAATACAATCTTGTGCTTAAAGGCGACCCTGTATCAGGGACAAGTCTGCTCTCAACATCGGTCCAAACGGCGATGCTGCTTGGGCGCATCCTTGATCTACCAGCAGATCACCCAAAGGGTGCGGTTTCACGAGGGGCATATGGTCAGCGAATCTTCGCCTTCACCGACACGCTCGATGTGATCAATCGCTGGTTCCACATCGAACAAGATGCTGAAACAAACCTTACGCTCAGCAAATATCGTAATAAGCGGTCAACCGAGGGCAAGGATGAGGCACGCCGCCGTAACGAGGCAGGACAGTGGTGGTGGGCTAGTGAGCGGATCGGACATGATCTCGACACGCCACTCAGCCTCGATATCACCTCCTCGCAGTATCGCGGCGTCCGCGCCAATGCGGATCTTGTGGTGGCCACCAGTACCTTGGAGGTTGGTTTCAACGATCCGACAGTTGGAGCGGTTATCCAACACAAAGCACCACGCAGCCTCGCATCCTTCCTCCAGCGCAAAGGCCGCGCCGGTCGTAGCCGCCTGATGCGCCCTTGGATGGTCGTGGTCTCCTCGGCATATGGCCGAGATCGCTGGGTGTTCCAGCATGCTGAACGGTTGTTTAGTCCTAGCCTGCCGCCCCTTGAACTCCCACTCGAGAATCCATATATTCGCAAAATGCAGGCTGCCTTCGCATTGATGGATTGGTTAGCCACTTCACTTGCAACTCAAGGCTCAAAGGCGGATATTTGGTCAGCCCTCAGCAGCGCTCCTAACCATCGGACAGCTTGGCTTAACTCTCAGCGCCTCAAGATCAAGCGTATCCTCGAAAAGGTTTTGCGCAATGAGCCAGAGTTTGAGCAACTCTGCGAATACCTCGATGCGGCGCTTGGCCTCGAAGGCAACACCCGTGAGCGTGATATGCTGCTCTGGAGCGAGCCACGCCCATTACTACTCCAGGTGATTCCAGCCCTGCTTCGACAACTGGAAACCAACTGGCAACGAGTAGAACAGGGAGTCGTTACGCCTTGGTCCGATGCGATCTCCCCAAACCCATTACCGGATATCGTCACCCCAAACCTCTTCTCGCTGCTTAGCCTACCCGAACTCACCTTGCATCTCCCCGAACATCCAGGGGACTACTCGGACATGCGTGAGGATGAGCAGATGAGCCTTGAGCACGGCATGACAGAATTTGCGCCAGGCCATGTCTCCAAGCGGTATGCCCGTAGCAATCGGCTGAAGGAGGCTCACTGGCTCGCGCTCCCAGACATTTCCGACGATGCCGACAAACATATTCAACTCACAAGCCTCGCAATAGAGCGAGATTCAACACCGCAGCGCATCGAGATCGATGACACTGAGTATTTGGTGTATCGCCCGCGCGCCTATACGTTGGCGATCATTCCCAGCACTGTGTTACCGACTAGTAGCGCACGCCTGCTTTGGCGCTCGCGTTTTGTGCCACAGAGTCGCGTCGGATCAGGGAGCAATGTACCTTCTATTGTGCTCAACTTACTTCCAAATTCGCCTTGGAACGCTATTTTTAGTAGTCTTGAAGCCGACACGCAAGGCGTCAATAGTTGGGTGGAAGTGACGCGAGCAGCAGTTGGCGTGCGGGCCGAGACACGCTTTTTGAACGGCGAGTCTCGCCGACGGCGTCTGTTCTTCCAGGAGGGCGATAAAGCAGCGGGATTAGGGTTCAGTATTTACGTAGATGCCTTGCGTGCAACGTTCATCCCACTCGATCCCGCTCAAGTACTGAATAGCCCCGATTGGGCACGCTTACGCCAGCACCTTATGCCTTCCTACTTTCTGTATTGTCTTGAGCAGGATGAGCGTCTGCAAGCGCTAAAGTTAACCGATTTTGAGTTGAACTGGCTGTGGCAGATTGAGCTATCAATGATCATAGCAACAGCGGTCGCTCGTCAGGTTGATCTTTCCACAGCGGCTGATGAAGTGGCAAAAACTCGCGGGACCCTGGCAGAGCGCACAATGGATGTGATATTCCAAAGCCAACATGCCACCGACGGCGAGGAGAACGAACAGAACGGTCGCTTACGCGAACGATTACAATCGCTGCTTGCGAATCCCGATGTTGTCGCAGCACTTACGGCATGTAGCGCGGCGCTTTGGAGTGCGCCCGATGCAGCATTAGAGGCATGGCTTCAGAAGTGCTACGCTGCATCATTAGGCGCTGTGCTCTTCGATGCTGTTACCAAAGTGGCCGCCGACATCGACCCCGACGATCTCACAATGGATGTGGAAGGCAATACCATTTGGATCGCAGAGCGAACACCCGGAGGCGTCGGCCTTATTCAGCGTATCGCCGAAGCGATCACACAACGCCCTGGCGATCTGAATCTGCAACTTCTCGATAGCCTGCGGCATTGCGATCGTGAAGCGCTAGCCTCCCAACTCTTTAGCGTAGCAAAATTAGTTGAGACTGGTGATGTTGCACTCGCAGATGCATTCGATCAGGCACGGAAGGCATCCAGCCTTCATGGGCATACCCAAGCCCTGCGTGCGATCAGTTCAGCGCTAGAGCCACACAGCCTCCTAGCCACACGCGATCTCATCGTAGCGCTCAATAGCAAATTCTTACGTCCAAGTTCCGATACCGACAGCGATGAACTCGTTGCTATGCTCGCAGCATATTGGACGCAGGAACAGGATCGTCTTGGCTGTGCTATCGATCTGCGCGTGATGGCCGTAGCCGCCTGGCAGTTGGCACCCATCCGAACACAAGTTACCAATGTGCTTGGACGTGTGGGCGGAGCAGGGGACACACTCAATGAAAGCCAAGTCTTCAATCTCCTTCAATCGCTGCTGTGGCTTGACTGCCGCGATAGTTGCCCAGACTGCATTGAACGCAACCAACCATATCAACAGTTAGTCAAACCCTCGCGCGCGCTGCTTCGTACGTTGATCGACCCAAGCGCCCACGCTATTGTGTATAGAACGTTACACTGGGCTGAGCGCCTTAACGAGGAACTCGCCCGAAACTATACTGCTCAGCTTGTCTGCGAACAAGCAGAGATCGATATGCTGCGCGAAGATGCTGTAAAACTGCTCACAACACCGATCGATGTGGGCTTCCAATGGCATTATCCGACAATCGAGCGGATTGAACGGTGGGGTACTGGCTGGTTGGTGGGTTTCATCATTCGCGATATGACTCAGCGCTGAGGAGTAATCCATGCCAAATCGAGTGATTAAATCGCGCGTTCCTGGCGGCGCGACCCAATTAGCCGATATGTTGACCTCGCTGCTGAGCTTAGAGCTCGCTAAACCAAGTGGCAGACTGTATCTCATATCTCCACGCTTAGGAAATATGCTGGTGATTGCGAGTCCGTTCGGTCAATTCCGCTCCCTGATGCCCGAACTCAGCCAAACCGAACTACGTTTAAGCGATGTGTTAGTTTCATTAGCGATGCGTGGCACATCGGTACGGGTGCTGTATCGTCCAGGTGATGTTCATACCGAGGCGTTCATCGCTCGGCTCGATCCCGCCGTGGAGCGCCGCCAACTGCCTCGGCTCGAAGAGCGAGGCTTGATCACTGAGCGTTTTTATCTGCGCGGATCACTGGAGTTCGATCTGGGAGGTGTGAGTGCTGGCGATGAAAGTATCGAAATCAGCACCAACTCCAGTGATATCGGGCAAGCGCTGTTGGATGCGCAACAATTGTGGGAGCGTGCGCAATGAGAACTGTCACATTTCCTGAACGAACTCCTTTTGAGATGGCCGCTGCGCTCGCAGGTCCGCTTGGTGCACATATCGATACAACATCTTTGACGATCAAAGCGAACAATAGCCTCGCAGCACTACTTGAACGTCTCGCACTCAAAAAGCCAACAGTCCTGCCTATCCGCGAGGCTGATAGCGATACGTGGCTCATCATGGGGGAAGTCCGACCTGATCTTGAGGCAACGCTCACGACCATCGGCCATTTTGTTATTCCAACCTATGCGGAGTATGCCACTGGAGTTCCAGAGCATCAAACCTTTGATCCTTTAGCAAACGAGGTCAATCGGCTTGGTGCGCAAGTCTATCCTGCTGGATATTATCGGCTACGTTCTCCAGTTGACCATTTCGATAGGATGCTGGAGCGGCTCGGGCAGTGGGCGATCCTTGAGCAACGCCGTCCTCCCATTGAGATAGAGCAACATCCCACCTATCGTGAGTTGTACGATGCGTTTAATGCAGTTCTCTCTGCGGGAACCTGGGATCGTGCAACAGAAATACTCAACGAAATACGACAACGCGGCTTATCCACGGCAGATAACTTAGCTTTTTTGAGCGTCCAACTGCTTGCTCAGCAACGCCGTTGGGGCGAACTCTGGCGACGCGAAGATTTTCAAGACATCGCTCGGCTGCGTATGCCACGGACTGTACAGGCCGCACTCCTTGCAGCTTTTCACCAAAGTGAGTTATTGCCCCTTGAACAGCAGAATCTGTGGGTTGATGCACTTGAAACATTTCGCAAGCTACGGGGAAGGCTTGGAGGATTATTGGAAGGCACCGCCGATACATCCTACGGCCCTGTCTTGCGGGTGTACGCATACCGCGAAGCATCGATAGGTGATCGTCATGCGCTCTCTCAACTCATGGCTCGTGCATCCGACGACGAAACACGCCGCACAATCGAGGAGCTTACCAATCTGCTACCGCCACTGGAAGTATATCAACCACAACCTGTACCCTCACGCCCTGCCATAGCACCTCAGCAGGCTGCGACACTTGCGCTTATGGAGGGCGACTATGCGACAGCCCGAGCCATATCCAAGAGCATCGAGGATCCTACTGAGCAAGTGATTCTGATGCTTAAAATCGCTTACTCAAGCGATGATTATAGCGATCTGGAGGATGCATTTCTCCATTTTTGGTCGCTCACACAATCAGAACAAGAGCGCGTGCTTCAACAACAAAGGCTAGCAAAAATCATCTCGTCGCTTGAACTCTCACTTCCAGCATCCGCAACCACAGATGCTCAACCCGAGCAACCACCATTAACCGATTGGCTCTCGTGGCTCGCTGCGGCTGTAGTTGATGCAGATGACTCTCGATTACCTGCCTCCCTGTCGATGGTCGCGAAGGCCGATGAACGTTATTGGAACAATGAACGTGTTGCGGAGTTGGCAGAGCGATTGACCGAACTTGTTGCTGGAGATGCAGGGCTTTCTCGACCACATCTCCGCACGGCGGTGCGCAACTTGCGCGACTATTTCTTACAAGACCCAGAGTTCCCGCGCGAGCAAAGTGCTTATGACGAGGTTTACGAAGCGCTTTACCTAGCAACACTTGAGCAAAAGGAGGTGAACGAGTCTGTCAGCCTTGCCCTGCTGCGCCTTGCGGAAGCGAGGCTGCGCCGTGCTCCTACAACAGCCGATACTGTAGCAGAGCACCTCTGCCGATGGCTCACTACGCCTGTCCCTGCTATGGAAGCGGTTGCGCTAGAACTACTTGATCTGCTGGCGGCCTATGGCGTTCAAGGATCTACTCTAGCTCAGTGGTATCGCGGTTGGGTAGAAAAATTGCTCGAAACGCCGCGTCAACTGTCTCGGCTGAACCTGGAAAGTTGGCTGCTCTTCGGCGAGTGGATTCAACCCGGCACCGATCTACTAGATGCGCTTCGCCAACGCCTGGATGCGCTCGGCACCCGCAAGAGCGATCCTGTGGCCACGCTGCCGAGTGGATACAAAATTGGCATATTCACGTTGAGTCCGGCTCGGGCGACACGCGTCAGAGATGCGTTGCAACGCCGTAATCCCAACATCGAGGTTGTTATCTGCGACGATAAAGTGCTTACAGAGCAAGCGAAGAGTCTGGCGCAAAACGCCGATATGGTTGTTGTGGTGACTACGTGCGTGAAGCATGCGTTGACCTACGGAATTGGGCCATACCTTCACGATCCTGTGTATCCCCAATCAAGCGGCTCAACGAGCATTTTGCACGCGATTGAAGACAGGTTAGAAAGTCATGCTTCAATAGCCTAACAGATTCTTCTATTTTCGGGATAAAGAAGCGCTGCCACAGGCGGCGCTTCTTTATTACCCAATAGCTAGGCTTTCCCGTTGATTTCACTGTTTGCAATGCGGATTTCGGGCTATGCTATAATGCGCGTTGCGTATCGATCTCGGGAGACCACGAGTTGACTTCACCATCCCTCGGACGACTTCTCATCAGCCATATCACACTGCGTGGGCCAGAGCTCACGCAACTGTACTCGTTTATCGCTGAACACCCCTACAGCAGTTATGAAGAGATAGCGAGCGCAATGATGTCAGTGGATGGCAGCAACTCGACGTTCGGCTTAGAGGAAGCACCATTACGCGAAAGCCTCAACTTTTTATTAGTTGCACGGTTGGTCGAGCAATTCGGTACAAGCCGACGCAAAGCCAATTTTCTTGCGACACCAACATTGACGGGTGCGCCCTTCGCCCTACAACTCCTGCATCATATCCACATCCACGACGATGAACGACAACGTGCGCCAACACTTATCTATCGGCAGCTTGTCGCCGATGATACCCTTGCCATAACGCCAATGGCGCTGCGCGAACAGATGGAGCGTGGGCCATATCGCAGTTTGTTCACGTGGACCAGTGAGAAAATATCGTTTTGGGGACACCTTACGAATTATCTTGGGCTGATCCGTCGTTCTGAACGCGAGGCTGAGATAGTGCTTGTGCCGCGGCCACAACTCGTTATGCAGGCGCTGCAGTGGGCAACCGCGCAAACATCAACTTCATCGCTGTATGTGCTGCTCGATACGATCGATACACAGCTTTTCGCCGGTTTTACGCATCGAGGTCGGGTACACCGTGGGCTAACGCAAACATTACTAACACTGGAACGCCTCGGCCAACTTCGTCTTTCACACAGTGCCGATGCCGCACGTTCGCTTGTATTGGGCGAGCGACGCATCAGTGATGTGCAACTGCTACGTAAGCACTCATCTCAATGCTAAGAGGTGCATCTTGTTTCCGACAGTGCCTCTCCAACTTGCCACTCCGACCACTCCTTGAACGAATTGAGGCTGGGCATGGCCTATCCAAAGCTCTGGGACACTAACCGCCTTCGCGCAGTTTTAACGACCGAGAGCCGTCAGAAATCACGAGATTTATTTCTCCAAACGCATCGACCATTCCGTCGCATTCGGCTCGACTTCTGTAAGGAGGATGGTCTTGCAGCTACGTTCATCAACGAAGAAGAACTGCGTGCAATCGTGCAATCTGGCCCATTGCAGGCCCATAATCGATTATTCTTGATTGTTGGAGAAGCTGGCAGCGGTAAAAGCGAGTTATGTCAATGGCTTGAATACACTGTCGATCGCGAACGTAGCTTGCCTATCCACATCCCTCGTAGCATGACGAGCGCGGCCCATGTCGTTGCGCTACTGCGTGAAAGTTTGGGAGATACCACTCGTTGGTCGGCGTTACAACGTGCACCGCTTCACACCCAAGCGGAATATATTGCATTGTCGGCGGTGGTGTTATTGTATGAGCAAGGTAGCGCCGAGCTAACTCCCGTGGATCGTTGGGTGGAGATAATAAATTCTGAGCCGTTGAAACGCGCTATTGCCGAACACTTGGTTGCAGCCATCGAACAACGCTGGAGCGACGTACTGCTTGGCGATGACTCGCAACTACTTGAGCTCTGCACCGCGTGTGATCTCACCATTGAGCCTGAACGAGTGGCAAGCGTTGCTCAAGCATTGCGGCGCTTATTGGGTCGTGCATTAGAGCAAACGCTCTGGCTTGGCAATGTTCGTGCGCTGCTGGGTGCGTTATCCGAGCAAGCCATTTCCCAAGGGCGGCGACCCCTGCTCTTGCTGGAGGATGTTACGGCGTTTCAACTGCTTGGCGACCGTTTGCTCGATCATTTGCTTGATTTAACAAGCGGGCATTTCGATGCAGTTATTGGCGTCACTACAGGGTACGAGCACACCCGCTTGGCTAACGCGGCGTTTATGGGAGATCTGACCCATGTGCATCATCGGCTGCATGCACGTTGCGTGTTGACCGATGATCAAGGTCGTTCCTACGGTTTTGAAGATGATCTGATCGAATTTACGCGGGGATATCTGCATGCTATCAGAGACCCACAAACCGAACATACACCGCCATTCGGCGGAGACCTCTACCCCTTCACGGAGACCGCACTGCGTCGCGCGCTCGCTGCACTTCACGAAGAAGGCAACCCGCGCCATACGCCCCGGTTGTTTCTTGAACATGTGCTCAGCCCCGCACTCCTAGCGGATGATGCACCCTCCATAGCACTCGATCGCTCAATGTACCTTTTACGGCCACCGATTCTCTTCCGCCACGATAGCATTGAGGATGAGCAACTACAGAGTTTGCTGCGATGGTACGGAGACGTTGGAGATCAGTACGTCACCCTTGAGAGCGCCATTCCTAAAAGCTTAGGGCTTCATGTCCCCAATCATCTCCTGCACGATGGATATGTGCGGGTAGAGCGCGCCTATGTGCCGCAACTGACCGAGCAACATGTGGCTAGCAGCGATTGGCAACTTGAGCTACGAGAACTCCAAACCTGGCTCTCCGATGGCGGTGTGTATCCAAGCCGCGAGACTCTCAAACGCGGTATTGAACGGGTACTGCTCAGCCTAGGCGACCCGCGCTTGCTCGGAAGTCCACACTCACTCTCGCTAAACAAGGCCGAGATCGCGTATGCTCGCGGCGACGAACGATTGCCGATTGTATTAGGTAAAGGAAGCGGAGACCAACCAAGTACCGAAGCTTACATTAAAGTACAAGTACAAGGTTCTCCAGATGAGCGCGGGATCCTTGAGGAATTGGCGTATCTCCATCTGAGTGGCGCAACGCTGACACAGGTCTGCCAAAATGTAGCTCTCACACTAGAGTGGGCGCAACAACACTGGGATGCCTATCATACAGAGGTTCACGCTCTATTAAGCAGCCGATTGGGCATGCCTCCCGAAGAATTGATTTGGACAGCTTGGCGATTGGTCAGCGCCCTTGATGGACATCTCTGGCATCAACAGCCCTTCACAAAAGGACGTGGCGAAACAACGGTATCGTACGAGCAAGTTACGTTTTGGTCTGAGCGCTACCATCCCGCGTGTTATAGCGCAGGAGAGACACTTCTCACTTGGCATGAAACCATTCGTCGGCTCTTTATCGGCGCGTTTATGCTGCGCGACTCGCTGCTCGACCGTGAACGTGTTCTATCGATGATCGCCGCAGATCAAGGGGATGAATCGGTGCGTCGGGTGGCGCGCATTCCCCTGAAAACGCTCCAAACCTTGCCGTTCAAGATCCGTCCAAGCGGACAGAACTTGTATAGCTTACTTGCGCCACTGCAGCGTTATGCCTTTGCATTGGCCCAACTCGACATTCCTACGGCACTCCAACGTGACTTGGACTTGCTCATCCGAAGCGAGGCGCAATTAGCCAACCAGGCTTCACTCGATATAACTCTCCTTCAAGAGCAATTGAACGAGCTACGAGTGCGCTGTGGTGAGGTTGGGGTAACCTGGCTCACGTCGTGGGATCAGCCGCTCGCCCTTGCAGAAACACTTACCACGCACGAACTCACCGATTTGCTCACTGAAGTACAATCGCTACGAACACAGGTTGAAGCACAAGCATCATGTAGTTGTGATCTCTGGGAGTACCAAACCCTCCGACATGCGCTACAACCAGTGCTCAAGCACCCGTACTGGGCAGTGCTCTCCACTGTGCAGACGATCCAGCAAGCGCTGTTGCAAAAGGCCCGTGGACGCTATCGACGCGATGGGCGACTGTTAACGGGGACACGTTCGTATCATCAATTGGTACAAACAACGCGCGCGATCTGGCAGGAGTTGGGGGATGCGAGTAAAACAACTGAATGAAATGTTACAGGAGTTGTTTCAAGAGGTTGATCGGCTTGCCGAACGCCATCGTGAGGCGCTCGAATATGAGGAAGCGAGTGAGCGAACCGCTTATCTTTATGAGCGGATGCAGGCACTCCAACGAGTGCTGAACGAACTGCGCGAAGTTGCTAAGCTCCTCCAACTGCTAAGTGGAGACAGCAGCGGCGAAGCGCTGTGGCGAAACACCTGCGCCGAACTCCGTACCACAGCGCCTGCGAGCCTACAGTCTCCAGGACGAGCACTCATTGCAGGAAATCTCGATCTCCTTCGGCTCATCGATTATACGGGTGCTTCTATTGCAACAGTTACAGAACGTCGCAACATCCTTATCCAGCAAACGGCCTCTCATCTCTCCCAACAAATGGGCATTGATATGGCGGAGGCATCCCTACATATTTCGCATCTCATTGAGCGCATTGTAGAATCACAAGGCTCGCTACATATAGAGGAACTTCTACAGAAAGAAGGTTGGATACAGCAAATACAGGCAAGTTCATCATAAACTTATAAGGCATAATTAGGAGTTAATAGAGGCATCACGTGAGTTATATCTATATCGCAGGTCCACTATTCAACACTCACGAGCGCTGGTATCTTGAGCGCATCGCGGAGGCACTTGAGCAACTCGGGCATCGCACCTTCCTGCCGCATCGCGATGCAGGGCTAGTCGATTTGCGCACACCATCAGCACAGTCGCGTGTCTTCCGAGACGATATCGCGGCTCTCGACAACTGCGAGATCTGTGTAGCTTTGCTGACTGGGCCGGATCAAGACTCTGGCACAAGTGCGGAACTTGGATATATGTATGCACAGGGCAAGTTATGCTACGGTATCACCGATGATTTCCGTTTCCTCAACAATATGCTCTGGGGCATTTGTGGTGAAGGTGAACGTATTGCCTCGGATATCGCAGGATTGATAACGTTGGTTGGGCCTGCAGCCCAATAACTCATCGACCATGATCCTCATCACCAGCACTGTAGAAGCTGATATTGCCGCGATTCCGTCGGCGCTCAGCGGTGTCTTTGTGTCCGCAACGCAACTGCTCTACGAGTGGACCTCGTATGTGGTCGAGGTGCTATGCGCGACGACGCTGCGGGTCGGCGATAAGCTGTTCAAGCCGTTGAAGAGCGGCCTCTTTTCGGTGCGTTTTGAGAATCAATTGGGCCTGAGCACCTTTCAGCCCTTCCTGCACGAGCAGCCGCTCGCCACCACGGTCAAGGCCGTCATTCCCTATCCCGGCGATACCACATTGTTTTACAATCAGACCAGGCATCCATCACAGCCATTGACAATCCACAACCTCTTGTTGAGCGATCTCGCAGGTATCGGAGCGTTGCCTTTTCGACCCGATCTGTAAAGGAGTTTTCTCACATGAGCGATTCTCTCCCGATAGATGAGCCACAGACAGAGCCACTCGACAAAGCCGAGGCACGCACCATCATCGAGCGCTTGGTGCCGGATCAAACGTTACGAAACCGCTTCTTGAGCATTCTTGTCGATTCGATCTTCGCCGCCCATGCCGCGGGACCAAAGAAGTGGTACCTCAGGATACAATCCGACCGGGTGTGGTTGAATGTTGGCAGAATCGTGGTCTGCGGTATCGAGCGTAATAATCTTTGGATCGCCTTCGACTCGCGGCTGCTCAAAGAGGATGAGCTTGGCAAGCCCGATGCGCTCACCTTCGACAGTTGGAAGACGCTGCCCCATGCGGTCACGGTGCGCTTCGACACACTGAGCGATCTCGAGGCCTTTCCGACCTATCAAGAGGCGCATCTAGCGCTGATCCAAGAGTTGATCGAAGCGACCAATCATATTGGTATCGTAAGGGCTCAAGCTCATTCCTACGGCGCAATCGCGTATCTACGCGAGACCATCAATCCGAAGGTGCCCAACCCAAGCCTCACAAACCAGCTTCCAAGGGTCGAGCGCCAGAAGATCGAGCAGGCGTTCCGCGATTTCGACACCCACAAACGTGGCCGCTCCTACTGGATCAATTGGGAGATCGACTCAACCTACCGATACGCGGTGCAATGGGAAAATCGGCTCTATCCCGTGAATGAGATTGTACGGTTGGCGACTGGCGAGGAGTATATCCATTCCAAACAAGCGCGGACGTATCTGCAATCATATGGTTTTTCGATCATTCAAAAGCATAACAAAGCGTCAAAATCGCAGCATGATGTGAACATCCTTCAGCTACTACAGCAACAATTCACATCGCGTGGCCTGCACTTCACCGAATGGCAGATCGCAACGTTCTATACTGCGCTGCAGACCAAGGGTTTCGTGATTTTGAGCGGGATCAGCGGCACTGGCAAAACGAAGCTCGCCCAGCATTTTGCCGAGCTGCTGCCTCAACCGAGCGCCGCCCCTGAGCCGCTCGAACGTGAGGACGAGCGCATTGTTATCACGCTCAAGCCCTATATGTTCAAGGCCAGCCGCATCGTACTTCCCAAACAGGCCACACGCTTCTTCGACCCGCCCAAGCCGGGCGAAACGAAACATGTGGTGGTCACAATTCACGAACAGAACCATAACTGTTGGCTCACCCATGCTCAGTTTAATGGTACCGATCACGTGACCTTGGTGCTTCGCGACAGCGTGAACAAGTGGCTCAAACTCAACTTCAAACCCGGGGATACCATCACGCTGGAGCCGGAGTACACTACCAAGCAGGAGTTGATGGGGTTCCGCATGACGGATGCCCGTACCACCGAGCAACCCGTCCCTGCCGATGGGCAAGGCGCCAATTGGCTGTTTATTACGGTGCGACCGGATTGGCGCGATAGCAAAAGCTTGCTCGGTTACTGCGACCCATTAACGGGCACCTACGTTTGGACCGATTTCCTCCGCTTCCTGGTGCGTGCCGCGCAGAGTTATCAGAACAAAGAGGATGTAGCCTGGTTCGTCATCCTCGACGAGATGAATATTGCGCCGGTGGAGTACTACTTCGCCGATCTGCTGAGCGTGCTTGAATCGGGGCGAACAAGCGATGGATGGTCGCGTGAGGCGCTGCGCTTTGATTATCCCACCAACAGCGACGGCGATCTGCCACCACGCGAACTGCGGCTTCCGCCCAACTTGGCATTTATCGGCACGGTGAATGTGGATGAGACCACTCACGCCTTCAGCCGGAAGGTGCTCGACCGCGCGTTCACCATCGAGTTTGCCGAGATCGATTTCAACACCTACCCGCCCTTGGAGTTCACACCCGCGCCGAAGCTAACGCCTCAGATACGGCAGCAATTGTTGCAACAATACTCGCAGCAGGGCCGATACCCGCGTGTGCAGAAGGAGCGCATCGCCGCGTATGTCGCTACGCACCCCAATATTCGGGCGTATCTCCGATCGCTGAATGCGCAACTCCAACCGTACAATATGCACTTTGGCTTTCGCGTCTTCGATGAGATCGTCGCCTTCTTGGATGCGGCGGACGAGAATGAGATGTTCGATGAGTTTAGCGAGCCACTCTCCGCCTTCGATGCCGCAGTGCTGATGAAGGTGCTGCCAAAATTCCACGGCTCGCGCGGCAAACTCGAAGCGCCGCTGCGCGCTGTGTTGGCGTGGTGCATCGATCCCAACTCACCGCAAACGGCATCGCTCGATGAAGCTCTGAACAAATGTAGCTCGGCGCAGGAGATGATGGGCGTGCTGGATTCGTATGACTATCGCTTTGAGTATACGGCTAAACGGGCCGCCCGCATCATGTGGTCGCTCTACACCGACGGCTTCGCATCCTTCGGCTAAAGCTGAGGGGGAAGGGCAAGCGACAAAAAGGAGACTGAGCGTAGGCTGGCTTTTAGCAGAATAATCTCGGTTGCAAACGATTGTTGGGCGGCTTAGCTCATACTCGTTGTGCAGTGTTTTATAAGTCTTTGACAGTTCTCATTGTCATTCCGAACGAGCCGCTAGGCGAGGTGAGGAATCTCATTGCTCTGCATTGTATTGCACTTTGAGATCTCTCCCCATTCGCTTCGCTCAGGGCTTCGACCGTTCGAGATGACAATGCTTTTTATTGAACATAAAAATGTTTAATACTTAACAGAGCAGTTAGATCATCGCGCATTCTGGCGCAAAACCCGCAATGACCTCTAACTCAGCGGGAATACACTCTGGAGCTAGCAGATAGGCGGTCAGCCGTACATGCCCCTCGAACACCGTGAGCACTGCGTCTGGCGATGCACCCACAACAATCAACTCGGGGAACTGAGTGCCTGCCCGAAGCGCCTGCGCCACCGCAAGAAAACCCTCTGTGCTCTGCCCATAGATTTCACGTCCTGCCAGTATCGCCTTCACAGCGACGCTCGGCAGTCGGGTGTTATCAGAGATCTCATTCCAATAGGAATAGTCGATGTAGCGGATCTTGGTGACTTCGTCGCGGCTGAGTGCTGCGCGATACCAGGCCGTGTGTCGTGGCAGTGATTCAAACACATAGGCTCGATAGCTGGCGAGCAGGTGGCGACGATACGCATTGTCTTTTTTGCTGCTGAGATCGGGTGCGTTCACAATGCTGATGTCTTTGTTGTCGCGTTTCAACTGCATCAGTATCTTATGCCCGAACCGCTCGGATGGTATCTCCGCCCGAAGGTAGCAGGCAATCATTTCGTCTTCTGTTATACGATGAAGCAAACGCACCAGCGTACCTCTCTTTGGATGTTGTAGTGTCGGGTGCATGGACATGTTGGGCGGCTGCCAGTTCGTAGGCAGAGTGCTCGTGCCATCGCTCAGTGGAGCCAGCCAGCGCCGTCCAATAAGCAGGCCTACAACTTCAAGCGCTACTCCCAATACTCTTCCCAGTTTTCGGCAAACGCTTGTTTTAGCCGCGCCAGATAGGCATTGGTCTTGATTTTGGCCATCCAAAGGTCCGATCCGCCCGCACCACCTTTGCAGATAACGCCCTCAGCGACGCCATATTTGCCGCGCCGCACATCTTCTACAAACTGGCCCGTCAGCCTGCCGCGATAGACCACCCGCGCGATCGGCAGCTCGGCGAAATCATTCACAAACTGCTCTGGCCCAATCATACCAAATGGCTCGACAAGCAGATCGAAGAGGCGCAACTCTTTGGCTTCGTATTCGCGATGCAAGCCAGCGAAAGAGTTTGGTCCAAGGAACTCGGTGAAGGCTTTGCACGCTTGGTAGTCGCGGTAATGGGGGTGCTCGCGCAAAATCCGGTCTAAGTCGTCGGCGAGAGTGGCATAAAACAGCTCGACACATGCACGCAGATGGGCGTGCTTGCGCCCGAACTGCTCGATCCCCTCGGCAGTGAGGTTGAAGCTATCGCGGCGCGTGCCAAAGGCATGCCAGCCAAAATCGCGGTCCCAATCCCAATGCAGATTGGTGCCATCGTATTTTTCAAAAGCGATACAGCGTCCATTGGGTGTATTGCGGCTATCTGGTATTTTTGGGTAGTGAAGCATGGATGTAAATCCAATACCTTTCAAATAAGCAAACGGGTGGCTTCTGTGGCATACTTTCGAGGACTACAATAGAAAATCTCACCACAGGAGCCAATACAGGAGTTTCATGATAGGCGAGATTGATAGTGACTGCACGTTTAGCAGCGCCTTAACAGTTGACGCCCTCAGCCGGGTGCTTCCACACGAGACGATCACGGACGTGATCGCTCAGGAAAGGTTGGCGAAGTCCGCCACTGCCGTTTGAGTATTGAAGCGTTCTAACCACCTTTCACACTGCGAGGACAGAGCGTATGCGCATCACAGGCACAATGCAGCTTTATCACAATGACAAACTGCTCGGCACGCTTGAGCGCTATAGCTACGAGACGCCGTGGGCCAGCGCGTGGCTACAGGCGCACGATTCAGCAATCATACAACACTTTGCAGCCGTCTACTCGTTCCTCGAATGGGTTGAGACGATTCCCGATGACCTCCCCGATGCAGAAGCCGATGCGCGCTACATGCAGGCGTTGGCCGAGCGCGGGCTAGACGAAGCACAGATCAGGGATTTCCACGATGGCTGGGCGGTGCGCACCGCCGATGGTGAGATGAACGCGATTGTGCTCGCGATCTTCGAACAGGATGGCTATCTGACGTGGCGCTGGTGATGCTGTTCGCCCCACGGCGCGCTAAGCCCACTCATGCCCCAAAACTGCGGCGATACTCATATGGATTATTGTTACGCCTAAATGCGGAGTGAATCCGCCCTGATTTGCGTGTATGCTGAAGGGTAGCAAAAGCAACTTGATCAGGGTGTTTAATGAGCGAACCTCAAAACTTCAAGTACTACTTCAACCGCGATATGGTGCAAGGCATTGCATCACAACTGCAAACAGCCTATCCAGACTTCAACCAAGCGAGCTTTCTTGAGCAGGTGATGACCGAGCTTGATGCGCTCGAACTCAAAGCGCGGGTCAATCTGATCGCCAAGGCTATGCGCGATCATCTACCGAGCGATTACCCCACGGCGCTCACGATCGCTGAGTCGATGTTAGGCGAGCCAACCGCATACTTCGATGGCATGTTCAACAGCGGCTGGCGGCTGATGGTCTTGGCGGCTTTTGTTGAGCATTATGGCCTCGATCATCTGGAGGAATCCTTGGCGGCGATGTACAAGATCACGCAGCAACACACCGCCGAGTTCACCATTCGTCCGTATCTGCAACGCCATCAGGAGGCTGTGTTGGCGCGCCTACAAGCGTGGGTGCACGACCCCAGCGAGCATGTGCGCCGCCTGGTCAGCGAAGGCACCCGCACGCGCCTGCCCTGGAGCGCGCGTCTGCCGCAATTCATCGCCGATCCCACGCCGGTGCTGGCGCTGCTCGAACAACTCCGTGATGACCCCTCGCTCTATGTGCGCCGCTCGGTCGCCAACAACCTCAACGACATCGCCAAAGACCACCCCGACCTGGTGATCGCCACGCTTCAGCGCTGGTCGCAAGGCGCGAGCGAAGAGCGCCAGTGGATCGTGCGCCACACCCTGCGCAGCCTGGTGAAACAGGGGCATCGCGATGCACTCGCGCTGATGGGCGTCTACCCCGCCAATATCGAATTGCTCAACCTGACGCTCGACCCCGATCCGCTGCCCTTCAACGGCACGCTGACCATCAAACTCGAACTGCGCAATACCGATCAACAGGCCCACAATTGCATTATCGACTATCTGGTGTATTTCGTTGGGGCGCGTGGCCAACAGCGCAGCAAGGTCTTTAAGCTGCGCCAAATTCAGCTCGCCGCCGGGGAGCGCATCGCCCTGCAACAGCGCCACTCCTTCCGCCCGATCACCATTCGGCGCTATTATCCCGGCCAGCATCGCGTCGAGATCCAAGTCAATGGCACAATCGTTGGCGGCGCGGACTTCACGCTCGCGCCTGAGGTGTCGTTAGCGGCTAGCTAAAACGAAAGAGCAGACATGGCTTTTGTGGGCACAGTTAGTGTATCCTTGTTTCTGTAAATTGAATGGAGAGACTTGATTGCGAAAGGCAGGTTTGGGTGTATCCTTGGATGTCAGAAACACTACCAAAAAGGAGCACCCAATGACCCGCCAAGCAATTGTACTCTATCGCCAGACATCCTTGAAATGATCGCAGAGCAAGGTTTGGATGCGTTGCCAGGATCGTGTAACAGTCTTTCTGTATATTATTACAACGCGAAGTCCGTTATGAAGAGATTGAGACGGTTTGGCTTTTGGGCGGGCGACCTGGATAGCGACGTTTCCTTTGGGCTTCGTGCTCGACTCGTTCTTGCAGTTGCCTCAGTTTGCGTCTGCGATGAGACTGATATGCTGCGTAATTGCGACGCTGATAGTACATTACTAAGAACAATGCACGTTCTGCATCAAATACCATTTTCGGCAGTACACTGGTCAGTAACAAGCGTACCTGATTGAGCGTCAATGCTTCCGCTTGTTTTTGCCAGCCTACTCGTACCCACACCAGAAAATGGTGCGCCAGCATCACCATCACCATATGATGATGCCATCCTTGCCACGAGCGTACCTCATATGCATCCATGCCGACTTCGCCTTTGCCTTGCTCAAACGTCAACTCGACCGGCCAGCGCATCCCCAGCATCCAAGCCAATTCTGCCTTCGGCGTGCTCTCTGGTGCATTGCTCAAATAGTAGCGAACATCACTTGGGTCTGTCACGTTTCGGCGGAGTATCAGCCACACACGCGGCCCTGGCAATCCATCGCGTGCTTCCGTCACGCGTACCATCGCCACATCGCTGACAATTGGACCCTTACTACCTTCCTTGATGTTTGTGCGTATCCAGGCACTTTTGGGCAGTCGTTTCAGCAATGCATCAACACGATAGGGCGTTTTCTGCTGGAGTTTGCTTGGCTTGCGACCTTTGCCAGAGTAGGTTGGCTCGACGAGTGCAACGTGCCGTCGCCAGATCAGGGTGTTGCACGAGATCGATGTGAAGTAATTTAAGGAAAGTGCTGCAACACCGTCCTGAAAGGTCGTGCTGTTGCCATAGAGTGCATCCGCAGTCACCCAGCGAGCCGCAATAGAGCCACGCGTCACTGCTTGTCGCAGCAAGTCAAGCACAATTTCAGGCTTTATCTGAAAGGCAAGCGTGGTCGGTATGGCAGTTGCTTTGCGTTTAGCAGCGTGAGCCTCATCAAACCAGACCTCGGGAACAAACAGTCTGCCATCAAGCAAGGTATAGCCCTTGCGGGAGGCATAGCCAAGATAGACACCAACTTGAGCGTTGGCCACTTTACCGACCGAGCCACAATATTGAGGCGCAACACCGGCGCTATCGTGACCCTGTTTGACAATACCAGATTCATCGACCAAAAACACGCCATCCTACTGATTGAGGGTTGCGCTAGCGAGCTGTTGGTGGCGAGCAATAATTGGTTCAATCGACCAGTTGCTTTGGCCAATGAAGTGCTGTAACGGTCGAAGTGGCACACCTAAATGAAGAGCCATGGGTTCAATTGATTTGCGTTCGGAGGCGCTCAGCAAGCCACGCAGGTACATTTCGGCTCGCTCAGCCTGTTCGCAACGAGCAAAGGCGGGCGCAAAGTGGGCATGATAGGTCGCGAATTGGTCGAGCAAACCAGTGATATCTTGTGATGTCAGGTTGCATTTGGGCGCAGGGCAGGTGTCGAGTACAATATCCAAGGGTATGGCTTTCTTTTTACGGATGGTTTTTTAGGTTTCCGCTTGAGAATACCATACCCCTTCAAGCAAGGTTTATCTTCACTCCCAACTTCGCGTTGTAATACTATACCTACACAGCAAAGGTGTCAGTAACCCAGCGGACTCGACGAAAGCGTTGTGGCGGCGCCTGATGATGTGCGAATTGGTCGAACTTTGGGAGCAGTGTGTGGAGCAACTGCCGCACTACGACGTGATCGGGGTGAACTGGCGCGACATGCCGCCGATATCGCACTTCAGCGGCAATTTCTGGTACGCCTCCACCAGCTATTTGCGCACTCTGGAGGACTTTGAGCGCTACTATGAATCGCCGCGCTACCCGATCTGGGATGCGGTCAAAGACCGACGGTTGGGCTGCGAATTCTGGATCGGATCAAGTACCCAATCTCCGCACGTGCTCTCGCTGGTATGCAGGAACCAGGATTTCTGCGATCCCCACTTCTGGCATTCACCATGATCTCTGGAAGGGGACACACCGATAATGAAACCGCTCGTCACAATCGCCATACCAGATCTGGTCGGTCCGCACATGCGCGCAGCAACCCTAGCATCGCTGGAGCGCCACACACCCGAACCATACACCACGGTGCTGCTAGCCCGGCCGAATTTCGAAGCTCCCGCCGCGCTCAATCGGCTGCTGGAGACCTGTGAGACACCATACCTGCTGTTGCTGGAGAGCGGCGCGATCGTGAGCGCCGGCTGGTTGAAGCGCCTGCTGGCCCCGCTTGACGATCCGAACGTCGGGCTTAGCGGCCCCTCGACGAACTGGTGCTGGAACGAGCAAGGACTGCTGCCGCATGGCAAAGGACGAGATGGACGCCTCAGCGGATCGACGCTTACGCCGCCGAACTCGCCGCGCTTCACGGCGATGCAACGCGTCCACTCGACACACTGCACAGCCTAGCCGACTTCTGTTATCTCTTCAAGTGCGAACTCGCGTTGGCGCTCGGCGGGTTCGATGAGAGCTATGGCGCGGGGCCATGCTGGGAGATCGATTTCAACACCCGCGCCGCTCGGGCCCGGTCGAGCTGTGTGTGGGTGATGGGCGCGTACGTCCACCGCCCACCGTCCGCCGCTTGGCGCATTCAGATCGAGCGTCGTCTCTTTAAGGCCAACAAACAACACTACCAGGATCGCTTCTGCGGCCTACGGCTGCGCGGCGAAAAGACCACCTACGAGCCGCATTGCCGTGGCGAAGCCTGCGAACACTTCGCCCCAACCGACCGAATCCAGATCAAGCTGACGACGAACGGGGAGCGACAGCCTATCTCGGCGCACCAAGCGATAGATAGCGGTCCCTCCACCACCCCGCAACACCACAGCTCCCAGACAACGAATGCGCTCGTCAGTTGCATTATGCCCACCCGCAACCGCTCCGATTTTGTGCTGCAATCGATTGCGTACTTTCAGCGCCAGACCTATGCGCATCGCGAGTTGATCATCGTCGATGATGGCAGCGATGCCCTCGAACAGCGCCTGCCAGCCGACCGGCGCATTCGCTATCTGCGCGCACCGTCCGGGATGAGCATCGGAGCCAAGCGCAACCTCGCCTGTGAGCACGCCCGTGGCAGCATCATCGCCCAGTGGGACGACGACGATTGGTACGGCCCGACGCGACTGGAGCGCCAGATCGCGCCGCTACTTACAGGAGAAGCCGCGATCACCGGCCTGATCACCGACATATTCTTCGATCTGCCGCAGTGGCAGTTCTGGCGCTGCGACAAGGCTCTGCATCGCCGCCTATTTTACGAGGATGTGCATGGCGGCACCTTGGTGTATCGGCGCGAAGTGTGGGAACGCTATGCACGCTATCCGAATTGTTCGCTGGCCGAGGACGCACAGTTTTTGCGCCAGGCGCTTCGCCGTGGCATCCGCCTGTGCCGATTACCGGGCGAAGAGCTGTTTATCTACCTACGGCACACAACCAACAGTTGGGCGTTTCAATGTGGCCTGCACCTTGACCCAAGCGGCTGGCATCGCATCCCAAAGCCTGCGCTGCTGCAGGCCGACCGCGCATTCTACGCCGCACACCGACCACATGCTACCCCAGCCCAACAAGCGACACACAACGCACACTCCGTTGCTCCGACAACCAACGAGCCAGGGGCAAGTAATGCAGTTACCCAGACCTCAGCACCCGAACTGATCAGTTGCATTATGCCAACGCGTAATCGTCGTGCATTCGTAGCGCAGGCGATCAGCTATTTTCTGCGCCAGGACTACGAGGCTAAGGAGTTGATCGTGCTTGACGACGGCGACGACTCGGTGGCCGACCTCATCCCGAGCGACCCGCGTATACACTACGTGCGTCTCCCGCAACGGCTCACGTTGGGCGCCAAGCGCAACCGTTGTGTTGAACTGGCGCACGGCGACCTGATCATGCATTGGGACGACGACGATTGGCATGCGCCGCAACGCATAACGCTGCAATACGAGGCGCTGCGTGCGGCCAATGCCGAGATCTGCGGTTTGCGCCAGATGTTATTCTTCGAGCCAGCTACACAGACCGCCTGACTGTATAGCTATCCATCACATGCACGCCCCTGGCTAGCGGGAGGCTCACTGTTCTACACACGCGCGCTCTGGCGCCGCGCGCCCTTCCCCAACGTACACGCAGGTGAGGATACCCGCTTCATATGGGGGCACAACATTGCACATACCGCCATCATCGAGGACTACAGTTGGTATGTCGCTCGCATCCATCCCGCCAACACCAGCCCGAAACACCGCGCAGGAGCCTGCTGGCGCCGCTGGCCGGACGATCTGTGCAACATCCTCGGGCAGGATTACGAACGCTTCTGCCAGGTGTAGCAGTATAGTGCATTCACAACAGCGAATGTTCGCGACAGGGGCATCCTTTTCGCGAAAGCCCTCATCACCTAGTGCGATCGTCTCGCTCTCATAAAGCCTGTTGGCAGCTTCATTGCTTGTCGTTCAAACCCACTCAACCACCTCGTCTGCATTGTTGAGCATCATCGTAGAGGACAGCTGTGTTTTATGCTAGTCCTATCTCTCGTGCTCTCCGCCGCTGACCTATGAGCAACAGTGGTTCATTCGGTCTGTATCGCTACAATAAGATGGTGTCGAGCGCGCGATGTACCTACATACATAAGCGTCTCCGATGTGAGAGTAACTCGAGAACTAGCTAACTGTGCATCTACATCATCAACTGCTGTAGCTGTATCATTAGGCATTATGTTTGTATTCACTTCAACAAGAATGATTACAGAGCTCTCTAGACCCTTGAATTGATAAATATTGGTCCAAAAAATCTCACCACTATCTCCTGGTCTATCAACCAGCGAAAATTCTCCCAACGTCCCTATTTTCCTAAGTATAGAACGATGTGTTGCTCGTGGCGTAAGGATCACGATATCATGCGGTTCCACACGTTCTTCTCGTACGAGACGACGGATTTGTTTACGCAATAACGCCTTCAAATCACTATCGGTGTGATACGTTAGAATGTCAACAGGTCGACCTATTGGACCAAGTGCTGTCGTCGGATGGTCGGCACGATAATACTTGATGACATACTCGAAAATTGCGCGCGTATTCCGACAGTTTTTTTGGAGTATGATAGGAGCAACCTCTATAGGGATTTTGCTATTCCCATAGAGATTCTGATGATCATCGTAGAAAATGTAGAGGATGCCATTGTCAGGATCATTGAGCAGGTAGCGTAACACAAGCCACCATTCTTCACGAAAATCCTGCCCTTCATCAACGATTATTGCATCAACGTGCCAGTTCAGAATATCTATTGCATCTATAAGTAGATTGGGTAGTTCCTTAATGAAAAAATCAGTTGATGCAGATACATCGGTCCCATTCCACAGACCCGCCTCACGAGCTAAATCGGCGCAGAGACCATGAAAGTGTTTGATAATAAGTCGTTGATCATCACCGATACTTGCTTGTAAGAATTCTGCGAGGTTGCGATTAAAACAGGTCAGTAAGACACGAAAACCTTGAGCTGCAAGGCGACGCGCTTTTTCGACGGCGATCAGGGTCTTGCCCGCTCCAGCACAACCGAGCACAGCCAGTTGACGCTGATGATTGAGCAGATCAAGAATATAGAATTGCTCTTCTGTAACACGCATTAACTCTTGTTCTTGCTCTGCGATTGTGAAGCCGAGCAGTGGTCGCAAATGTACCGTCGGACTAATGAGATTGATCAGCTGACGTAGACCTTCTGCTCCAGGCGGATCTGATCGTCGCTCCTTACCACTCCAATACTCAAACACATTACGCACCCATTGATTAAGGTTGTGCATTTGTGTCATATCGAGCACAATCTCACGCGGCGCATCAGGGCGTAATTGTGTCTGGATGACGGCTACATCGGGGAACGCGACAGCATGAGCCATGCGCACATAACGATTACGCCAGTATGGGTGCTCCTTCAAGACAGTCAGTAGACTATATTTATTAGATGTCGCCTGTTCGAAAGGATCGTTGATTTTATATGGCCCACTATACCATTGGCGCATAGCACCATCGTAATAAACTGAACCGCCCTTCACCTCGATGATTAGAAAGCCGTGCTGAGGATCAGCAACAAGAAAGTCAGCTTCACCATCACGTGCGCCACTCCGCACATCGCGTACTTGCCATGGTATATGGTGAAACACGACCACATCATCAGGGAGTTGGTGTTGTAAGGCTCTATACAATACCTGTTCGGCGCGGCTCTTGGTATCCAGTCGTAATTGCTCCGGTATCATTTGTGCCATAACACTTACTCCTTAGGATTGTTGCATAGCTCCAAGCACTTCACCTAGGAAGTCGCGTACCAGACCACGTTGTAGATACTCGTGATACGGCTGATTACGATAATTGCGCAGACATTCATAGCAGCTAGTTTCCGGACCGCAGCACTCGTTTTTCACACGTTCATATGCAGCCGAGAATACGATTGGAAGTTGTTCCCTGATGCGCTGGACATGGCCTGCGCCGCCAGGTACATTATCGAAGAGCACGATCGCCGGAAGATGATGCCCTCCGTATCTATACAATGTCCCATCAATATCGTCACGACGTATACCCAAGCCCTGTGCTGCACCTTCGAGTAACGTATAGGTCAACGAACGCCAGAGCTCCTCAGACGTATTACTTGCAAGAGACCCACTGAAGCGCAACTCAACAACATCGGTAAGAAAGTCATGACCGAGATGATGATTTTGGAAAAAGCCTTTGCATTCTTGACCTGTGCGCGGATGTTTGTGCGGTGGATCTTTACGTGCTCTCCTTGCACCTGGAGGCGGTGGCTCAGGTGCTACTTCGGCCTGCCCACAGTGAAGGCAGATACGAAAGCCACGACCATCACGACCACTGTTCACTAGCGCAAGACGCCCGAAGCGCGAATAATATGCCTGTATCTGAAGGCGATCGCTTGATAGGGCATTAATAAGCTCAAAACGTGGTTCGAGAATAGCCCCACTTCGCGTATGAGGCGCGTATTCTGAAAAATAGACACGTGAAGCATACAACCGTTGAGGTCTCCCCTCGCCTGTTGGACGCACCCCATCACGAGCAACTACAAAGCCAAATTCCGGCTTAATATAAGTTCCTCGAAAACGGGTACGAGTATGTAGTGTCGCTCCACAAGTTGAGCAGGTAGTGTCAAGCGGCTCAGCCCGCTGATGAAATTGCCCACATGCGGGACAGACAGCATAGTACATTACACGCCACTCTTTGCGTGGTTGCTTATAGAGCCCACCGCTTGTCCAAACATGCTTTGCCGCAACAATTTCCGATCCCGGCGCATACTCGGCAATCGCAATCCTTAGGTCACGTTGCAGTTGTATCTGATTAGCCGCTGAGATATTCAGATGCTCAGTTCGTAACTCAACGAGATCGGTCGGGAAACCATATTTTGGTAGGAGATTGCGTGAAGCAAAAAACCCAAGGAGTGACCGACTACGCAGCGTTTGTATAATGCGCTGATAATATTGTGCCAGCCCAAAATTACGCTCAGCAACGGCTTCATTCTCAAGATCTTGATAGAGTTTTAAGTCGGCGGAAACTTCGGCATCAGCTAATTCTAGCAGATCGAGCATACCATCGCTTTCCAGCCGATGAAGCCATGCCCAATTCACTAAATCAAGCTCGTGATGCAGCTCACTTGGAACGATCCGCAACAGTGCCTCTTGAACATGCTGCGGATGATCTTCAGCGTATGAGATAAGCAATTGTGTGCCCGAAACCGCTTCATCTTTCGGTTGGAAGAAGGATCCAATGTCTTTAAAAATGCGTCCGTGCAGATCTCGCGCTGTTCGGAAGAAGGCGGCGATCAGTACGGCATGCATATGGCGTCGCACGATTTTGTCGTTTGAAAGCGTGATACGCGGCGGGTGAACCTTGCCAGCAACAATTCGCTCTGGCTCATTATAGTGTGTGAGGTCGTGCGAGCGGCGCTGAGCGAAGGTTAGCGCAAACGCTACAGAGTCAGTACGCCGTCCTGCACGACCAGCACGTTGGAGATAATTTGCAGTCGTCGGCGGCACATTACGCATTAGTACAGCCTGAAGATCGCCTACATCCACACCGAGCTCAAATGTTGTTGAACAACTGAGCACATTCACTTCACCATCAACAAATTGCTCTTGAACCTTTCCGGCTTCCTCGCTTGTCCACTGTGCGGTGTGCTCTTGGGCTGATAGCGGGATAGGCAAGAGTGATAGGTAGAGCGTGCGATAATGGTTTGCCATTAAATCTGGCGTATCTCTTTCAAGGGGCTCAAGAATACCATCACATCCATTTGTTGGACATAATCCCCGCACATTATAGAAAGACACTGAGTGACAGCGATTGCAACGGTATCCTTGACCTGTTTCAGAAGGTACAAGCTCCCAAAACTTATGGCTTAATTGATACACCACGCCCTGTCGCTGAATATTGGAACTCACAAAATAACCACGCCACTGGGAGTATCGGTCGGTAAGGTCACGCCAAATACCACGAAGCGCATCGATCACATGCACTCTACGATCTTCTGCGGGCATGGTGGGATGCAATCGGGAAAGGAGACGATCAAGGAGATTAAATCGCAGATTGTTACCTCTGGTAGGAACCCAACTAAGTACACCAGCTTTCGCATCACTTCCTTCTTCACGCACAAAAATTGCCTTGTTCCGCGGCATAAAATCATCTTGCTGTGGGTCCACATTCTCAGGGAAGGTGACGCTCCCCTGTCGTCGCAATGTGTCTAGCAGGAGACAGAGTAGATACCAGCTTTCTTCATCATTTAAACTCCAAGGAGCATTACGAAGCATAGTTGGTGTGCGCCAGCGATCTGGTTGAACCAGACGGAAATGTAGCAAACCCAATCCTTCAAGGCTGATGCGGCGATTAATCGCTACAAACTCCTGCATAAGCCAAGTCATGACAATGCGTTGACGCTCGTTTCGGCTCTGCCGTCGCTGAAATATACCAGCGGCTTCAGCCTGTTTGACAAGCGGCAGCATACAATCCTGTAAACGTAATTCACCGCTTCGCCCATCAGGATCTTCGAGTAACGTTTTAAAGATAAGGCGTCGTTGGAGCACTTGGTTATAGGTACGTTCGAGGTACGGGGCAAAAAAAGCTGCATCCTGCCGACTGTCTGAGAACACCAATAACTTACGACCCTCGCCAGGAAGCTCACTGCTCTTGCTTGATAATTGCGGTGGTAACTGTTGATAAAGCGCTGTCGCTAGCACACTCACAGGGGCATCTTGACCAGTAAGGAAGCGAAAAATAATGGCTGTGGAGCTACGTGCGCCACAACTGATACAGGAACATGGCTCAGTAGGTTGCTTTAAATCGATGCGACGTAACTGCTGAATAACAGCTTTATCCCCACATGTACAAGAACAGGTAGAACCAGGAGCTATTGTAAGACAGCGCAGACAAATAGTATATGCATCGGCTGGAGTCTCATCTATACTCTCTTGAGGCTCATTAAGGATAACCTCATCTTCGTCGATATCGATCTGATGATCGCCTAGAAGGAAATACGCTTTAGCACGCTGGGCATCGAGCTCTAGCTCATTGGTTAATTGCTTGAGACTGTATGCTCGGCGTTCACCGTTATGGTTTTCTGTGCCCTGCACACCATACTCGCCTACGAGATAGGTAGCACCACAGCGTACACAAGTTGCGATCTCAACGACAGATCCCCTGCAATCTGGACAGGTTTCATAGCGTTGGAGGAAGAGATGAGGTTTCTGATCCGCGTGAGCATGCGAATTAAAACAGACAAATGCACCTTCTAATGCACGAACGAAAACGTGATAACGCGCTGGTAATAACGATAAACTCGCTTCGTCTGGACGTGCCCGCACTGCAAGATTAACTAGATGCACAAGGGTATCAATAGCAAGAGGTTCAGAAGCGAACAAATCTTTAGCCAAGTTCTCCACCAATTGCGGTCGCAGAGCAAGTTGGTCGCGGAGTGAATGGAGACGCGCATCCCCACGCAGTACCTCATATAAAAAAGCATCGACACTAGCTCGCACACGCATCTGGGCATTTTCATCTCCAGACCAATGCTGCCATTGAGCAAGCGCTTGTTGTCGTGCTGTTTCAACGATATGAGGTGACACGCGCTCACAAGCAGCGACAAGTGGCTCAATCAGCGTTTCAGCGGACAGAGGAGACTCAGGCATATTATTTAGAGCCGATGTAAGTTCCGCGTAAAACGTATGCTCACCACTCCCCCACGTTTGTCCAAGTTCTGCAGTTGATACGCGTCGTGCCTCTACAACATCCTGTTGCCGTTCATCATTTGCCTCCCATGCGAAAGGCTCGCCAAATAAATGTGTTGCGAACTGCACCGCCGCTGGAAAATCTGCTCGTCCGGTACCAATTGTGGCGCTAGTAGCAATGCAGCGCAAACGATTTGGTTCACTGCGAACGATACGATCCTTTAGGCGTCGCAGCAACATTGCAATTTCAATCCCGCTAGCACCATCGTAGATATGTGCTTCATCCAGCACAATAAACTGCCAGTGTCTACCCGTTTCACCATCAAAAAGCTCACAATCCTCTGGGCGCACCAGCAAATATTCCAGCATGGCATAATTGGTTAACAAAATATGCGGAGGAGCCACACGTAGTGCTTTGCGGCTTAAAATCTCATTTCGTAAGCGAGGCTCGTTCGGAAATTGGTCGAAAAAGCGGCTCTCTGCACGTGAATCAGTTTCTTCAGTTTCGCCGGTATAACGACCAAATGTAATATGAGGAAAGTGAGCGAGAACCCGACGCAGACGTTTAAGTTGATCGTTTGCAAGTGCGTTCATCGGGTAGAGCAGAAGTGCACGTACACCGGGTTGTGTAAGTGTGCCAGCCATCTGCTCACGCAATAAATGATCAAGGATAGGTATCAGAAATGTCTCCGTTTTACCCGAACCTGTTCCTGTAGCAACAATGAGATTTCGTTGTTGCTGAACGACTTTTGTAATAGCAATATCCTGATGGAGATACAGGCGTCGATCCCAAGGTAATGCATCAGAACAGAGTTGCTTGAACTCAGAGTGAAGCACACCATCTTTAACTAATTGCTCAATACTGCGCCCTTGTTCAAAAGGGGCAGCAGCTTCCAGCAACGGACCTTTCACTAACCGATCTGGAGTTTCGAGCGAATCCCAAAATAGGTCGCGTAACGTTGCATCCTGCATAGGATACACTGTTTTGAGGTAGCGCAAATAGGAATCGCGAACATGCAAGGTAGTCTGAATAGGATGCAATGTGCCCATATTTCTCCTCAGAATCTACTATCAGATATAATAATCCTGTAGCTGCTGAGCTAAACGAGGATGACGTAGCTTCTTAAGCGCCTTGACCTCTATCTGTCGGATGCGTTCACGCGTAACACCAAATAATTTACCTACTTCTTCCAAGGTTCGTTCGCGTCCATCTTCAATGCCAAAACGCAATACAAGTACACATCGCTCACGCTCAGTAAGACGATCCAACATGAGATTAATTTGCTCCTCAAGCATCTGTTGACTAACGGTATCAAATATACTCAACTCATCTGGTGCTTCGATAAAATCACCCAATGTGCTGCCATCGTCACCGACTGGCGCATTCAATGAAGCAACACCTTCGGCTAGAGTGAGATAATGCCGCACCTTTTCTACTGCTAACGATAGCTCCTGTGCTAGTTCTTCCTCAGATGGTGGGTGACCTAATACCAAAGTCATGCGGCTATGAGCACGTTGTAAGCGGTTAATGCTTTCAATCAGATGAACTGGTAAACGTATAACACGCTGCTTATCAGCAAGACCACGCGTAATGGCCTGACGTATCCACCAAGTTGCATACGTAGAAAATTTGTAACCGCGTGAAACATCAAATTTGTCGATGGCGCGTAATAGTCCAATATTTCCTTCCTGGATGAGATCTTGAAGTGGCATTTGCCTATAGAGATACTTCTTTGCAATACTGACAACTAACCGAAGATTTGCATTGGCAAGTTCCTCACGAGCTATCATTCCGGCTTCAATGCGTCGATTGAGTGTACGCATGTGAATCAAATCCATGGTGTGTTTTGCTGCAAACATTTTTTCTTTTTCCTCAGCTGCAGCCAAGCCATCAGCAATGCGAGCTGCAAGTTCTCGCTCTTGCTCAACACTTAATAACGGAAATTGACTAATATCGTGAAAGTATTGCCGTAAACTATCTGTGATTAAAACCTCCGGAATAACATCATAAATTTCAGTCAAACTTGAAAGTGTTGGCACTAACTCTTTCGTATCTTGGATTTCTGGCTCGTGAATCTGAATACCAGCAACATCCAAAGCCGCTATAATTGTTTCTCGAGTTTGTTCACTAAAGTCATTGAGGGCACGTTGTACTTCTCTAATACTGAGTCTGCGTTCGCGTAGACCACGAAAGAAGAGGGAAGTGAGTGGTGGAATAATAAACTGTAAGGCATCCTCAAGCAACGTCAGCCCATACTGGTCGAGCCTAACACAATAGTGTGTCAATGCCGTTAGAAGCAGAACTGGTGCTGCGGTACAGATTTGTTGAAATCGAGCAAGTGGTTGCCACTGATTAAGCGCAAGACGCTCCGCTGTATCAGCTCGTTCATACAACGTCAGAAATGTGCTAAGGATACCAACCATATCCTCAGTAGTATGTATTGGAGGAAGACGGTTCAAATGCTCGAGAATCTGTGCTTCATGTTCAACTACGAGCAAGCGCTCAAGTTCCCCAAACAGCGTTTTGGGACGTCGATACAGATACCTCACATGATCAGCATGTCTACCGAGTACAATATCGCTTATCCCAGAGCCACGATAATACGGACGCAATGGTTCACGCGATGACCATGGATCGTTAACTGTCATTTCGGCACGGTAAGCACCGGGCGGCAGATCGGCTAGCGGAATTGTCCAATGTTGCTCATACTCGGCAGAATCATCAATCGATAGAGTGACAGGGGCTTCCCAAGGTCGCCAAAGTGACCACAACAACAGACATCGAGAGCGAAGTTGTTGTACACCACGCCAACGTAGCCTTAAGAAACATTGTTCCCCTCGATACATCCCTTCACATATCACCTGGCCAACATTCAATGTCTTACTTATACGTAATACTGACAGTTCTATTGGTTTTTCATACCCATCCAACTGTTCGATCACTAGTTCAAAAAGTGCACTCGAATCAGGACTTGACCGAATACTGTCAGCTGCTTCAGCAAGATAAAACTGCATCCAGCGTTTTTTTGCTCCACCTCTTGCTCGTAATGTCTGTAATTCAGCATCCCTGTTATGATAGACATAGAGGTAAGCGCCGAATTTGCGAGGTGTATAAGAGTGCGGAACAATCGAGACCAACAACCGGGGAGAATGAACCTGATCTAACCAAGCAGCTGGTCGAACCAATAACTGATTCGATTCATGACTTTTTACCTCGGTACCATTTAGTGACCAAACGAGAATTGGTAAAGGTATAGAAATCGAAATACTGGTGTCATCTTTTACAAGATATAGAGTAATTTGTGTATAATCGCTCGGTATCGATAGAGCTACAACACCCGCTTGTAATGGGATAAGTTGTACATTAGAGGTATCACATGTAATATGAATGTCAGGTGCCGTCTCTATAAATAATTCAACAGGAATATACTGACCTTTTTCGTTGGGCAATCGCACCATTTCATGTCCTGAAATTTGGAGCGACGGAACAAGAGCAATCCGGAAGGTAGCATCTCGACCAAGCGGACCGCGCATGGCAATCACATAACTACCAAAACCATTTGTTAGGAGACCAGCACTTCGCAATGACAAGCGAAGTGTGCCATCCTCAAAGGTGAGAGCATGGGCCAATTGTGAAAGCCTCATACTGCACAAAACACGACCGCTCTCCTCTCGAATACTAATATGCCAGCGATTTATTTCCGCTGATAGGTCGCTCCGGCTTGGCAGTGGTACAACGATATCAGGTGGATCGCCGATATATAGGATAGACTGACCACGACTGAGCACGTCACTAAATGGATGGCCACCATCAAGTCGTGGGCGTAACACAGCGATATCAGGCTCTACATAAATATCCTTATCCCCAAGTTTGAGCAATGTGACATGCTCAAGATTCCAACGCTCCGCATGATAAGTGGACCATACATCCGGCAAATCCGCAGCTGTTTCTCGCAGCTCGCCACTATGAACTGTGAGTGGCAGCTTACTTGGATAGACGAGCCAGAGCTCACGATTCGGTAGGACCCCATGCCATTCAATCAGCTGACCTTCATCGGGATCGAACGCTAGCAGAGGCACTTCTCTAATGCCGATGAATCGCCACTGTCGCTGCAGTTCACGCCCATCCTCGAAGACGATGGTATAAGATTCGGCAATCTCATTAAGTGGTATGCGATCCGGTTCGGTCTCCCACTCACCCGATCGTTTCCAAGCATGGACTGGATAGCGAGTTGTGCGACCATTGATAGTAACATGCCAGGAGCAATCTGGAGAATCATTGCCAATAGGTAAAGTCTGCACTGGCAAATCAAGAAGTACACCATCACCATAAGGATCAAACCAAATTTGTGGACGCACAAGCCGTAGCTGTGACGTGCGAGCCGACTTATCTATATTGCGCTGAGCGACCCATTGGCGATATTTATCCACAACACGAGCTGGTAAGCCAACTTCTTCAGCAGTTGGAACACTTCCGAACTCCAAATATTGGCGTGCCATATCCAAACAGCGTGCGACAAAATCGTTTGCGATCGTACCTCCATGCTCTAAGAATCGCAGCACAGGTTTATCTGTCATATAACGGCCAGCAGTTGTATGCAGCCACTCCGTTATCAACTCATTAGTATCCAAATAAACAAGCTCAGGACGAGTAACCGCAGGCTCTAGCATATGTAGGAAAAAATCAGGCAAACAATAATCGGGAATGCCACCATGAACAAGTATATGATCGACATAGCGTCGCCCACCGAGTGTTGGGAAACGCGGCTTTGCCCATTTCTGAAGTACATCCTCGAAGATTCGCCCCCAACGCTGAACGATATTCTGATCGATACCAACAACTCTAGCCACCCCTGACCAATAATCGCCATCACGATAGCCATAAATTCCCTGAGCGACTAAAAAAACCACGAGAGATGCAGGATAGAAGCGCTCAAGATAACGGGTTGCTTCAGCATGGTTATATTGGCTCACCAGTTCTACAATCGCACTACCAAGTTGTTCGGCAAGCTCTGGTGTAATATCTAGCTCCGCAAGCAATTCCACTTTAGTGATTTGCTCACACAACCCTCGCTCAATTATGTCAATTTCCCGCATAAAAAAGCTCCAATGACACGCTGCAACGAATGTTCGAAGCAAGATACACGCTTTACAATCAGTATAGCCAGCTATGCGTCCTCAAATGCGCACAAGTTCTCTTGATCCAAAATGGCTATAAAGATTCAAGTGTAGCGAGCTGCTGGACTAGATTTGGGGCGTTCCACTCATCTGAGGTACTCGAAAAGGACGGATACCTTTATTATGATAACAGAGCTCTGGCACAAGAATAAACCTATAAAATTGGTAAAAAAAAGAGGTGTTTCGAGGATAAGAATACTGAGGAAGCACCGAACCTAGCTCGGTTCCAATAACCGACGCCAAGTGCGCAAATCCAATGATTTGCTCGCGAGCCACAGGCCCGCTTCCTTGGCGTCGATTCGAGTATACACTTCTTTATGCCGCTTGAGCGTTATTGTTACTACACCTCCGCGTGATGAAACCGCAACTCTGTGGGCGTCATCTTGTTCCCATTAGGTTTTGGTATATCAACTCGCAGCTGTTGGATAAGGAGTTGTATCAAGTGGCGGCCTGCCGATTTACCTCGCCAGCATCCACTGTTTTGCAAAGATGCTCTTAGCCACCTCCGACACTGCAACGTACAGGACTGTGATACCCAGCAGCATTGCGATAACCCAGAATGGTAACGGCGTAAAGCCAAGCATCTGGGCGAATGGCAGCATGGGCAACACCAAGGCGATCACAAAGACCATCAGGGTCGTCATCATCAAGTATTTCCCTGGACGGCTGCGAAATAATGGTTGGTAGGTGCGCACGACGAAAATGATCACTAGCTCAGTGAGCAGCGACTCGATAAACCAGCCTGTGCGGAACTGCTCGGGCGTCGCTCGAACAACGAATAGCAGCACACCAAAGGTCAAATAGTCAAAGCTGGAGCTTATCAGCCCGAACACGATCATGAAGTTGCGGATAAAACTTATATTCCAGCGACGCGGTCGCTCCACCATCTCGCGATCGACATTGTCGCTGGCGATTGTCATCGCTGGGATATCGGAGAGGAAATTGTTAAGAGGGCGTTTAAGAATTGTGGCTCCAAATATGCAGGTGCTGGGAGGAAAGTGAGCAACGAGCACCAGCATATAAGGAGAGAGCCATGACTACGAATATATCGAAA